>Ga0182792_1000100_pt1 | contig 82354 bp, 79 predicted proteins | sample Passage237B_FD_130497 | JGI IMG/M metagenome (GOLD analysis project Ga0182792, IMG submission 130497) | Cellulose adapted compost microbial communities from Newby Island Compost Facility, Milpitas, CA, USA - Passage2 37B (version 2) (version 2) ...
AGCGCAGTCATCGTAGTGTAACCAACTTGGTCACCACTATGACACTGCTCGGTGTCGTAGTGGTCACCACCCACCTATGACCGCCTGAAGCTGTCAACGAGGTCCCCGGCCGGACGCTTACCGCCCAAGACCCGAACCCGCGCGTCGGGGACAACGCGCCACCTGGGGGGGCGTGGCTGCGAGCGGGGGGCGGAGAGAACCCGGGTTGCGCGTGGCCAGTGTGGCCGCGCCCGTCTCCGGGTGTGCGGGACCGTCTCACACAGAGGCCAAGGGGCACGGCCGAGGACGGCCGTGGCTACACGAATCGAGCCTTCACTTCCGCCGCGGAGCGCGCACGACCTTGATCGGCTGCGGCAGCCAGTCGTTTCCGCAGGTGATGACCTCGGCCTCGGCGTCGGCGCCCCATTTGGCGAGGGCGGTTTTCGCCGCGGCGAGCTCCGCGTCGGCGCGGTCGCCCTTCAGGGCGAGGAGGCGCCCGCCGATCTTCAGGTGCGGAAAACTCCAGCCGGCGAGCGTGTCGAGCGCGGCCACGGCGCGCGAGGTGACGACGTCGGCGTTGGCCGGCTTGACCAGATGCGCCTTGCCGCGGCGGACCTCCACGCGCGGCGCGAGTTTGAAGAGCCGGATCATCTCCTGGAGGAAGACGCAGCGGCGCTCGAGCGGTTCGACGAGGATCACGCGCAGGTCGGAGCGGACGAGCGCGAGGACAAGGCCGGGCAGGCCGGCGCCGGTGCCGATGTCGGCGACGGTCTCCTTCTCGCCGATCGCCTCGGCGAGCGCGGCGCAGTTGAGCAGGTGGCGATCCCAGAGCCGCGGCACCTCGCGCGGGCCGATGAGGCCGCGGATCACGCCGGCGCCGGCGAGCTGTTCTCCGTATTCGAAAAGTCGCGACAAGATCTCCGGCGCGAAGCGGGCGACGGCCTCCGTCGGAGGCGGCGGGAGCGGCTCGGGCGTGGCGGGCGGCGGCGGTTTCGCGGGATCGTGCGACATGGGACGGAAGGTAGTTGGCCGCACAGAGGCGCAAAAAGCGCAAAAGCATCCGAACTTGCAGGTCCGCCGGCGGCCGGGGCTACAGCGGCCATGCGGGCCAGCGCGCGGCGTAGAGGAAGAGCGCGAGCATGCCGAGGCCGCAGACGAGGCGGCCGGCGGTGGAGAGCACGAAGCCCACGGCCGCGCCGGCGCCGGCGAGCAGCGATTCGCGGTGGGTCTTCTTCGCGATGTAGCGCTCGGCCACGATCGCGCCGAAGATCGTGCCAAGGATGAGCGCGGGGAAGGAGAAGAACATGCCGATGAACGCGCCGGCGCCCGCTCCGGCCATGCCCCACTTGCCGCCGCCGAAGAGTTTCGTGCCGACGAGCACGCCGAGAAAATCGACGACGACGGAGACCAGCCAGATGACGCCGATCCAGGCGATGGCCACCCACGAGATCGAGTCGGGCAGGAGGACCTTGTGCAGCACCATGCCGAGGAGGATGAGCGTGGTGCCGGGCAGGAGCGGGACGATCACGCCGGCAAGACCGATCAGGGTGAACAGGATCGTGAGCGACCAGACGGCGAGTTCCATGTGCGGGAAAGGCTACGAGGTTTTGGATAGAACGGGTAGCCACAAAAGGTGCGGATCACCAAGGCAGGTGTCTTGATTTTCGCCTTTTGAGCCTTCTGTGACCGCTTCCCGCCGAAAACAAAACGCCCGCGAGGCGCACGGGGCGCTCGCGGGCGGAGGGAGGGAACGAAACGGCTCCGCCGTTCCGCTACGTGAGGTCAGACTTTAGGCGCTCGGGGCGGAGGGAGCGTCGGACGCGGGGGCCTCCGGGGCGGCGGCGGGCTGCTGCTGGGTCTCGAGCTCCTTCATGGCGGCCTTGCGCGAGAGACGGACCTTGCCGGTCTTCTCGTCGATGCCGATGCACTTCACGGTGATCGAGTCGCCCATCTTCACGACGTCCTCGGTGCGGCGCACGCGGAAGTCGGCGAGCTCGGAGATGTGGCAGAGACCTTCGCGGCCGGGGAGGCACTCGACGAAGGCGCCGAAGTCCTTCACGCCGGTGACACGGCCGGTGTAGATCTTGCCGATCTCGATCGGGGGACCTCCGGCGGCGCCGCCGTTCTTGCCGCCGCCCACGGAGGCGTCGATTTCGGCGATGGCGCGGGCCATCGCGGCGCCGTTGTTCGAGTAGACGAAGACCTTGCCGGAGTCGTCCTCGGCGATGTCGATCTCCGCGCCGGTGGTCTCGACGATGCGGCGGATGTTTTTGCCGCCGGGGCCGATGAGGGCGCCGATCTTGTCCGGATCGATCTGGATGGTCTGGATGCGGGGCGCGAGGGCGTTGAGCTCCTTGCGAGGGGCGGGCAGCGAGCTGAGCATGACGCGCAGGATCTCGATGCGGGCCTCGCGGGCCTGGAAGATGGCGGTCTTGGCGATTTCGAAGGGCAGGCCCTTGATCTTCAGGTCGAGCTGGAAGCCGGTGATGCCCTTGGTGGTGCCGGCGAGCTTGAAGTCCATGTCGCCGAAGTGGTCTTCCTCACCGAGGATGTCGGTGATGGTGACCCACTTCGAGATGGAGCCGTCCTCGGCGTTCTGGGTCATGAGACCGCAGGAGATGCCGGCGACGGGGGCGATGATCGGCACGCCGGCGTCCATGAGGGAGAGGCAGCCGCCGCAGATCGAGGCCATCGAGGTCGAGCCGTTGGACGACATGATTTCGGAGACGACGCGGATGGAGTAGGGGAACACATCCTCGGGCGGGAGGACGGGGACGAGCGAGCGCTCGGCGAGCGCGCCGTGGCCGATCTCGCGACGGCCGGGGGCGCCGAAGCGGCCGGTCTCGCCGACGGAGAAGGGCGGGAAGTTGTAGTGGAGAACGAAGGACTTCGAGGTGACGCCGCCGGTGAGGCCGTCGAGATCCTGGGCCTCCTTGGTGGGACCGAGGGTGGTGACGGCGATGTTCTGGGTGTCGCCGCGCTGGAACATGGCGGAGCCGTGAACGCGGGGGAGGACGCCGACGGCGGCCTGGAGCGGGCGGAGATCCTTCTGGCCGCGGCCGTCGGCGCGCACGCCCTTCTCGAGGACGGTGTTGCGGTAGGCGGTGTATTGGAGGTCCTCGAAGACGACGTTGAGATCGACGTCGGTGAACTTGTCGGCGCCGAGGCGCTCGGTGAGGGCGGCCTTGGCCTCTTCCTTGAGGGCCTTCACGGCGGCGCCGCGGGCGGCCTTGTCCTTGCCGAAGATGGCCTCGGAGAGGCGGGAGGCGGGGACGACTTCCTCGATGATGGCACGGGCCTCGGGAGTGGCGCCGACCAAGGGGAAGACGGTCTTCGGTTTGCCGCAGATGGAGACGAGCTCCTTGATGGCGACGATGATGGGCTGGATGGACTTGTGGCCGAACTCGAGGGCCTCGATGAAGCGCTCCTCGGGCATCTGGTCGGCGGAGCCCTCGATCATGAGCATGTCCTTCTCGTTGCCCACGTAGATGAGGTCGAGGGTGGAGGCGGCCATCTGGTCGAGGGTGGGGTTGGCGATGAACTGGCCGTCAACCTCGGCGACGCGGACGCAGCCGATGGGGCCGGCCCAGGGGATGTCGGAGATGGCGAGGGCGGCGGAGGCGCCGTTGACCATGCAGATGTCGGACTCGTTGATCTGGTCGGCGGAGAGGAGCTGGCCGATGATCTGGACCTCGTTGAGGAAGCCCTCGGGGAAGAGGGGGCGGCAGGGACGGTCGCAGAGACGGGAGGTGAGAATTTCCTTCTCGGAGGGCTTGCCCTCGCGCTTGAAGTAGCCGCCCGGGAAACGGCCGGCGGCGAAATACTTTTCGCGATAGTCGACGGTGAGCGGGAAGAAGTCCTGGCCGGGTTTGACGGTCTGCGAGACGCAGGCGGTGACGAAGACGTTGGTTTCGCCGATGGAGACGTTGACGGCGCCGTTGGCGAGGGCGGCGTAGGAGCCGGTGCTGAAGGTCAGGTCGAGGCCGGCGACCTTGACGATGTGTTTTTGCTGCAGGGACATGACGGATGCTTTCTGTGTAGTTACCTTACGGATACGGTTGCGCGTCGCGGACGGGATCGAACGGGCGGCGACGCGCGGCCGCGGGTTCGGGGTTTGTTTCGGGTTTTCGGCCTGTGCGGCGAGCTGCGGACGTGTTTCCCGGAAAGGGGAATGGCCGCAAAGAGGCGCAGAAGGCGCAAAAGGGGAGGAGGGAAAGGGGAGGAGGGGGAGGTGGAATGAGCGGCCGGAGGCTCGTCGGCGTCCGGGGCCCGGCTCTTTTCGTCGCTGGACGAGAGATTTCGAGAGGGCGACCGAAGGGGGCTTCGGGCGGCCTATGGAAACATCTCGGTCCGGATCGCGGCGATAGTCGGCAAAGACAAGAGGCGATCCGCGGATCGGATCGCCTCTCAGAGAAGGCCTGAAAATTACTTGCGGAGGCCGAGCTTGTTGAGGAGCTCGGTGTATTTGTTGACGTCGTGGCGCTTCACGTAATCGAGGAGCTTGCGACGGCGGCTGGCCATCTGGAGAAGGCCGCGGCGGCTGTGGAAGTCCTTGCGGTGGGTGCGCAGGTGTTCGGTGAGGTGGTTGATACGGGCCGTCAAGAGCGCGATCTGGACCTCGGAGGACCCGGTGTCTTTCTCGTGATGCTTGAAGTGGGCGATGGTTTCGGGACTAACGGCGTTGGACATATTTGTGTGGTTGATATGGGATGGTTACACGAACTGTAGGGAACCTTTGCAGGCTCCGTGCCGCCCGCTTCGCCCAAGGTTGTCAGTCTTGGTCGTAGCCGGCGTCACCGTTCCAATCCCGCGGGATGCGGGACCAGTCATGGTGCGGCCCCTTAACCGTCGAGGTCGCACTAACGCAGAGGAAGACGTTCACGACACGCGGCGGGGTGCTGCAAGCGTTTTTTCGCCGGGAGGCGGTGGAGTCGCATTCAGGTGGCGAAAACGGAATCGCGTTCGGCGCGCGTCAGTTCGCGCCAGGCGCCGGCGTTTTGCAGAAGGCCGAGATCGGCGAGGGTGAGGCGGCCGATGCGCCAGCGAAGGAGGCGCAGGGTGGGGTGGCCGACGGCGGCGGTCATGCGGCGCACCTGTCGGTTTTTCCCTTCGTGCAGCGCGAGCGAGAGCCAGGTGTCGGGCACGTTTTTGCGAAAGCGCACGGGCGGATCGCGCGGCGGGAGCGCGGTGGATTCGGCCTCGGCGAGGCGGCGGACCTTGAGCGGGGCGCAGGCGTGGTCGGACAACTTCACGCCGGCGGCGAGGCGGGCGAGGGCGTCGTCGCCGGGCACGCGTTCCACGAGCGCCCAGTATTCGCGTTCGTGGGCGTGACGCGGGTCGAGGAGGAGGGTGTTTAGGCCGGGTTCGTCGGAGAGGAGGAGCAGGCCTTCGCTGTCGGCGTCGAGGCGGCCGAGCGGATAAACGCGCGGAGGCAGGCGTGGCGCGAGGTCGGCGAGGGTTTTCCACTTGGAGCCGGGCTCGGGGGTGAACTGAGAAAGGACGCCGTAGGGTTTGTGGAGGGCGAGAAGCACGGGCTTGTTTTAAAGAAGACAACGAAGGGAACGAAGAAGCGGAACGATTCCGATGATCGCCTTTGTTTTCTTCGTTTGCTCCTGTGAAAAACGATTTCTGCGTTTAGCTTCGATCATGCGCGCCATCCAATTCACCGCGGTCAACCAAGTCGAAGTTCGTGAAGTCGCCGATCCCGTGCCCGGGCCGGGCGAGGTGGTGGTGAAGATCGCCGCGGCGGCGCTCAACCACCGCGACGTGTGGATCAAGCTCGGCCAATACGCGGGGCTGAAGTTTCCCTGCATCCCGGGCTCGGACGGCGTGGGCGAGGTGGTCGCGGCCGGCGCGGACGTGGAGCCGGGCGCGTGGGTGGGACGGCGGGTGATCATCAACCCGTCCTTCGGCTGGGGCCTGGGCGAGGCGGCGCAGGGGGAGGAGTTTTCGATCCTCGGTCTGCCGCGCGACGGCACGCTCGCGGAGAAGATCGCGGTGCCGGTGTCGCAGCTCTCGCTCGCTCCGGCGCACCTGGGCGACGAGGAGGCGGCGGCTTTGCCGCTCGCGGGGCTGACGGCGTGGCGTGCGGTGATGTCGCGTGCGCGGCTCAAGGGCGGCGAGCGCGTGCTCGTCGGCGGCATCGGCGGAGGCACGGCGTTGTTCGCGCTGCAATTCGCGGTCGCGGCGGGCGGCGAGGTGTGGGTGACCTCCTCGAGCGTGGAGAAGATCGAGCGCGCGAAGCGTCTCGGCGCGAAAGGCGGTTTCGATTACACGAAACCCGGTTGGGCGGAGGCGGCGCGTGCGGAGGCGGGCGGTTTGTTCGACGTGATCATCGACAGCGCGGGCGGAGAGGGCTTCGAGTCGCTCGTCGATCTCGCGGCGCCGGGCGGGCGCATCGCGTTTTTCGGGGCCACGCGCGGCAACCCGGACGTGTTGCCCATGCGCAAGGTGTTCTGGCGGCAGCTCAGCTTGCTCGGCACGACGATGGGCAGCCCTTCCGACTGGGCCGCGATGCTCGCCGGTGTGGAGCGGCATCGGATAAAGCCGGTGGTGAGCGAGGTGTTCGCCTTCGAGCATGCGGCGGATGCGTTTGCACTGATGGAGCGTGGCGGTCAGTTCGGGAAAATCGTCCTGAAACCCTGATCCGATCGGGGCGTCACATGCGGAGGGTTGCCAAGTGGCGACCCTCTTGCCTGCATCCCCCTGATTTTTCCGATGAAGCCCCTCGCCCTCAAAGTCTTCGGCCTCGCCTGCCTCGTTTCGGCCGTCGCCGGGGCGGCGCGCGCCGTCGATTTGCAGACCTTGGTCGACCGTTCCCCCTTTTCCCCGCCCGGACAGGGCAACGATGCCTCCAGCGCAACCGAAGCTCCGCCGACCTTGGAGTTTCGCGGCATGGTGACCGACGCGGACGGCACCGCTTACAGCATTTACGACACGAGCACGAACAAGGGCCGATGGGTCCGCGCCGACGACGCGAACAGCCCCGTGCAGGTGAAGAGCTTCGATCCTGTCAACAACACGCTCGAGGTCGAGCAAAACGGTCGTCCGCTGAAGCTCGCGCTCAAGCGAGCCACGATCCAGGCGGGCCAGCCGGTCGCGGCGGCGATCCCGAACGCGCCGACGCCGGCCGGCGGGAATCCCGCGGCTCCCGGGGCGGTCCGTCGTCCCGACTCCGCCGCCGACGCCCGTCGCCTCGAGGCGGTCGCCGCGGAGGTGCGCCGTCGTCGCGCGCTTCGCAACGCCGCGAACAACCGGCAGGGGCAACCTCCGGCCAACGTCGCTCCCGCGCCGGCGGCGCCTTCCAATCCCTAGGCGACACCTCGTTCCGGTTCGAGGCGCGCGTTGTCGCTTTTCCGTTTTTCGCCCCAGTTTTTCTTCTCATGTCCACCTCCTCCCGTCTTCGCCGCCGTCTTACCTCCATTCGTCGCGGCTTCACCCTGCTAGAGATTCTTGTGGTGCTCGCGATCATCGGCCTCCTGGTCGGTCTCGCGGTCAAGAACGTCGACAAGATCTTCGGCGACAGCCAGAGCTCCATCGCGAAGATCTTCGTCAACGATTCGATCAAGACCTCGCTGGTGCGCTATCGCATCGATCTCGGCGATTTTCCCTCCACCGCCGAGGGGTTGGAGGCGCTCGTGACGCCGCCGGCCGGCCGTGCCGAACGCTGGAAGGGCCCGTATATCGACGCCAAGGGCGGCAAGATCCCGCTCGATCCTTGGGGCGAGCCCTACGTCTACCGTTATCCGGGCACCCAGAACAAAGGCTCCTACGACGTGTTCTCCAAGGGCCCGGACAAGGCCGAGGGCACCGCGGACGACGTCGGCAACTGGTGAGGGACCGCGCGTGCCGCAGGCCGTATCGCCAGGCTGGCGCGCATCCCGGCGCGGACTCTTCGACCGGAGGGGCTTCACCCTCCTGGAGATCCTCCTCGTTCTCATGCTCATCGGATTGATGGGCGGCGTCTTGGTCGGCGGCGCGGTTTCGCTTCTGAAATCCGTCGAAGACCACGACCCCGAGGCGATCGTGCTCAGCATGCTGCAGAAGGTGCGGGGCGAGGCGGTCGAAAAGGGCGAGATCATCGAACTCACGCCTTTGCCCGAGGACGCGGGCTTCATCTGGGGCGAGGATGGCGTGGAAAATCTTCCCAAACGCGACGGGATATCCGTGCGCCTGCTGCGCCCGGAGGTCGTCGCGGCTTTTCTCATCGGAGGCATGCTTGAGGAACGCTCGATCGATCGCGTGCGTTTCTATCCCGACGGTTCCTGCGATCCCATGCGCATCCAGATAATCCGCGGCGAAACCCGTCGCGTCTACGCCATCGATCCGTGGACCGCCGCGCCCTTGCCGGAAGGAGGCCGGAAGAGTCCGTGAATCCGCTCGCCCAGGTCCCCCGTCGTCGCGGCTTCACCTTGATCGAGGTGCTGGTGGCGTTGGCCATCTTCGCCATCGCCGCCGTCGTGCTCGGCGCGAGCTACGTCAATTTGCTCCAGGCCCACGCCGCGATCCGCGATCGGGACGGCTCGGAGGCCGACATCTCCTGGACGCGCGACGCGTTGCTCGCCGAGCCCGACCGCGCCATGGTGGAGCGCGGCGGCGACGTCGTCTTGCCCGACGGACGCATGGCGAGCTGGCGGGCCACCGTCACGCCCACCGGAGTGAGCGATCTCTTCGACGTCGTGCTCGAACTCACCGCGCCGCCCGCGGGGGGCTCGGGCGAACTCGTCCAGGTGAGCGAAACCCTGCGTTTGTTGCGTCCGACCTGGTCGATCGAGTCCGAGCGCAAGGCCCTTCGCGACCGGGCGGCGGATCGCGTGAAACGCCAGCGGGAGATGATGCGATGAGGCTGCCCGGGCGTTTCCGTTTCCGTCGTCCTGCTGCGCGCGCCTTCACGCTGCTGGAGGTGTTGCTCGCGCTCGCGCTGCTCGGCTCCCTGCTGGTCGCGCTCAACATCTTCATCTTCACGATGGCCGAGGTCTGGGGCAAAGGTCGTGACGAACGCCTCTTCGCCCAGCACGCGCGGGCCGTCGCCGTGCATGTCGAGGAACTGCTGCGTCAGGCCGCGCTCGGTCCGGCGGGCGAAGGCCTGGAGGTGAAGGAGGTGAAACTCGAAACCGGCGGCGAGGCCCCGCAGCTGGCCTTCACTCTCGCGGAGGGCAGCCGCCTCATCGCCTGGCCCGAAGGCCCGTTGCCCGATGTCGAGATGTCGCTCGGCGTCGCCGAACGCGAGGGCGGGTTGCGGCTGCACTGGCAGTCCCGGCTGGAAATCGATCGCGACAGGGAGGCGCCGCGCAGCGTGGTCGTTACCCCCTTCGTCGTTTCGATGGGCTGGGATTATTACGACGAGGACTTCCGACGTTGGGAGACGCTCGAGGAGCCCAAACGCGAGATCGACGGCACCTATCCGCTGCCGCGTCGCATCCGACTGCGCTTTCAACACGGCCGACTTTCCCTGGAGCGCGTGATCCGGGTGCCTGTCGCGACGGAAGGAGCGACCCGGCTATGAGCACGCGCGCCTTCCGGATGAGGGTTTCGCGGTTCACCGCCGCCCGCCGCGGTTCGGTGATCGTCGTCGTGCTCGTCACGCTCCTGCTCGCCTCGCTGATGCTGACGAAGTTCATCGAGAACAGCGCGGTCGAGCTCACCCTCGCCACCCGTCAGGCCGACCGCAGCCGTCTGCGCGCCGACGCCTACTCCGCGCTCGAGACCGTGCTCGCCGTGATGGCCGAGATAAAGGCGATCGACGAAAACCTCTACACGCCCGAGCAAGGTTGGGGCGATCCCTACGCCTACGCGGGCGAATCGCCGCGTGAAGGAGTGACGGTCGAGTTCGCCTTCACCGACGAGAGCGGCAAGGCCTCGCTTCCGAACATGACCTTCGAGGACATGATCAAGCTGGCGGAGGCGCTCGGCCTCGCCGAGAGCGACGCGCGCCGTTTCGCCGACGGTCTCTTCGTCTGGATGAAGGCCGATCACGCGCCGGAGGACATCGAGGCCGAGCCTTCGAACTATGAACGGGAGACGATCCCGCACGAACCGCCGCGGCGCTCGCTCCGTTCGTGGGAGGAGCTGCGCTCCGTGCGCGTGGCGCGCGACTACGTCTACGACGCGACCGGGGCCCTCACCCCTTTCGGCGCCGCGCTGCGGGAGAACATTTCCCTCTATCAATTCGATTCGTCCAACATCAACGCGCTCTCCCCGGCCCTGGGGATCGCCCGTGGTTGGGACGAGACGCACCTCGCCAACATCGGCTCCTACCGCGCCGGCCGGCTCGGCCGTCAACCGGGCGCTCCGCCCTGGTTCCGCTCCGTCTCCGATCTGACCTCGGTCGTGGGGGCCAACACCGATATGCGAGGCATAGACGCCGTCGCGAAGCTCGTCCGCATCGACATCACCGTGCGCGAAGGCGCGGCCTCGATGCTTCTCAGCGCCCTGGTCGGTCTCGATCGTTCGGTCCGGCTGCCTTCCGCCGTTGCCGCCGCCGACTCGACGAACGGGAACAGCCCCGGCGGCGCGGCGCCGCGCCAGAACCAATCCGTCTTCGGCCGGCCCGGTCAAAACGCTCGCGCTTCGCGGGGCCCGGCGGGCTTTTCCCCGCAACAAGCCCGGCCCGGCGGACGCTCCACAACTCGCGAAACTTCCGGAAGCGGCGCGACGTCGGAGGAAAGGTTGGACTACCCATTCGTCATTCTTGAAGTAATCGAATCCGCCGGTCCCGCGCCGACGTCCTTCGCCGACGAGGCTGAAGAAGCCCCTCAACTCTGATGTCCCCCCTTTCTCGTTTCCTGCCCGAGGTCCCGCCCGCGCCGCCGCTCCTGCTCGCGCGTGGCGACGTCTTCTTCGTCCGGCGTGTCGAGCTCGGAGCCGGCGAACCCGTCGGCCCGCAGGTCGAGCTCGCCCTCGAGGGCATGGCGCCGTTTCCGCCCGAGCAGCTCTACTTCGGCCACCTCGCCTCCGCGGACGGTGCCGCCGCGCTCGTGTTCGCCGCTTTTCGCCGGCGCTTTTCCCCCGAGGAGACGGAGGCGTGGGAAGGCGCCGCGTTGGTCGCCCCGGAATTCGTGCCCTTGCTCGCCGCCCGGCCGGGCGCCGCGGGGGAAGCCGACGACGGAGCGGTGTTGCACGTCGGCGAGCACCGCGTGACGGCCCTCGCCTGGCGCGCCGGGCTCGAACTCCCCGTTTCCGTCGTCGTGCGCGAAGGCGGGGAGGAGGTGATCGACATGGTCCTCACCGAGCTTTTCGAGCGCGCGGCCCTGCCCGCCGACGCCCGTGTGGTTCGCGTCGAGGGGGCGCTTGCCCTTTCCGCGGCGGCCGACGGAGCGATCATCGCGATGGCGGGCGATACCGTGCTCGGCCCTTGGCCCGCCGAATGGGCCGAGACCGCCGACGTGCGGGATCCGGAGTTTCTGTCGGCCCGTCGTCGCGCCGCCGTCCGCGACCAATGGCTTTGGCGCGGCCTGCTCGGCGCCGTGGCCATCCTCGTGCTCGCCCTCACGCTCGACATCGGCGCGGGCCTCCTCGGCGTCCTCACGCGTCGACGCGAGGCGAAGATCGCCGCCCAGGCCGAGACCGTGCGCCATACCGAGACGGCGCAGGCGTTGGCCAACCGCATCGCCGAGCTCAGCGAAAAACGCCTCATGCCTTTTGAGATGTTGGCGCTGATCAATCCCACCCGCCCGGACTCGGTCGTTTTTGAACAGGTTGTCACCCGCGGCCTGCTCAAACTCGAGGTGCGGGCCCAGGCCCAGAACGCGGAGGACGTCGGCCGCTACACCGCCGCGCTCAAGAACGAATCCGGCATCGCCGCCGCGGAGGCGCGCGACACCCGTTCGAGGGAGGGCGCGATGAGCTTCATCCTCGACGTCGAGTTCAAGCCCGAGGCGCTGAAGAACGGAGGTGCGCTGTGAATCCCGTCAAAGCCTGGTTCCTCAGTCGCATCTTTCGCGAGAAAGTGCTCGTCCTCGCCTTCGTGCTGCTGGGCGCGCTCATCTGGCTTTCCTCGGCCTCCGACGATCTTCAGGCGAACCTGCGCGATTTTCGCAGCGCGGAATCGACCCTGGCCACGCAACAGCTCTGGTTGGACAACCGTCCTGCCATCGAGGAGGCCGCGAAGGTCGCGGTGCAGAATCTCGATCCGGCGGAGACCTACAGCCCCACCAAGCTTTTCTCCGAGGTCGTGGGCATCGCGGGCCGGGCCGGTCTCGCGGTGAACACCGATCCGCCGCGCACCCAGCGTTCGCCGCAGTTCGCCGTCCACACCATGCAGGTCACCGCGCGCCGCGCGGAACTGGCCGCCCTCCTGCGCTTCTATCAGGAGCTCGCCTCGAAGGCGCCCTACCTCGGGCTCGAATACGTTTCCGTCCAGGGGGAGCGTGCCAATCCGGGACAGGTCACCGCGACGCTTCGCGTGGTCTCGGTCGAGCTCGAGTCGGGCGGCGGCGTCACCCCGTGAGCGGGATGCCCCGCCGGACGGCCGGCGAACGGATCGCCCGGCTTGTTTTGTCGTCTGAAACTCAGGCCGCGGGCGCGGTGCCGTGATGCGCGTGGTAGCTGGCGTAGGCCGCCCCATCCGCCAGCAGGCTGTCCAGCGCGGCGGCGAGCGGTTCGAGCCGCCAGACGCCCGAGAACACGACCTTGTCGCCGATGTCGTTGCCGAGGATGAAGGCGGGGCGCTGGCTCAGTTTGTGCGCGAAAAACTCGGCGGTGGAGGCCTCGACGCGCGCCCGCACCGCGTCGGACACCGCGGCGGCGCGGAGCTTGTCGGCGGGGATCTCGGAGGCGCGGGCCGCGATTTCCACGGCTGTATCCAAAATGTCGACACGCTTGCCTTCGCGCATCGCGGCGTGACCGAGGGCGAGTCGAACGCGCTCGTCGCCGGGCGGCAGAAAATCGCGCGCCGCCTCGACGACAAGATCCGGCGTGACGTAGGCCGCGCGATCCGGCTGCACCCAGCCCGAGTTGAGCATGAACGGCGAGCGGACGACCGTGCCGCTGCGTTGGTAGAACCAGTCGCAATGCCCGGGGGAGGCGGGGAAATCCTCCGGGCGCATCAGGGCGATCCGCCAGTCGAAGGCCACGCGTCCGGCGTAGCGTCGCTTCAACTCGGCCCAGGCCGGTTCCGCCCAGTAGCACCAGGACGAGTAGACCTCGAAGTAGTAGGTGATGAAAACCGTGGGGACGGGTGAGGACGGGGCGGGGGCTTCGGCGTCGGATGCTGTCGTGGACATGGATCGACGATAATCCTCCGGCCGGCGGCGGTCAACGAAAGCGCCGGCCGGCGAGGCTTCTCGTTTTTCGTTTCATCGCCGGCCGAGCAGCGCCAAGGCCTGGCGCAGACAATCGAGGAGCACGGCGGGGGCATGCGTGTTTTGCTCGGCATGGTTTTCAACGCCGTTGGAAGCGCCCTTGATCGCTAGGAAGCGCAGGCCGGGCGTGTCGGGGATGAGCCGGCAGAGCGCGTAGAACTGGCCGACCTCCATGTCGACGAGATCGACGACGCCGGAAAGACGTTCGAAGTCGCGGCGCAGCGCGGGCAGACGGTGGCGATAATCGCCGGGTCTCCGCGCGGGGGAGAAACCGTAGTAGAGATCCGACGACACGATCGACGCGGTCGGGCCGGGTGGAAGCACGGGCCATTCCGGGCGAAGCGGCTGCCCGGAGACTTCGCGATCGAGTCCGGTGCCGGCGAGGCGGGCTTCGACGATGGGGAATCCCGTGCCGAGCGGCAACGGTCGCGCGGAAAGCCGCCCGGCCGTGCCGACCAGCACGATTCGTTCGACGCGACCGGGCGCGAGAAGTTCACAGAGGATCGGTTCGACGGCCCCGGTGCCGATCGGCGCGAGCACGAGCGTGAGTTTGGGAAGCGTCCAAACGGTGTAGCCGCGAAAATCCGGCGCGGTCGCGTCGATTTCGAGCCCGAGCTGATGCAGCGCGTCGACAAAGGCGCGTTTCTCCTCGCCGCAGCAGAGAATGACGTCGGGGCGGAGTTGTTCGGGAACGAGGCGGGCGTTCGGGCTCGGTGCGGAGGCGGGCTGGCTCATGAAGCGAAGGGGGGGGGATTCTTCCGTAGGCGAGCGGGCGGGGAATGCCGAGCGGGATCCGGGGCGGGGCACGGTCGGAAAATTTCGGGAAAATCTCGCCCGCTCCGGCTCATCGATCTGGTTTCGCGGTCTTCCGCCATCCATGCGTCGATATCTGCGTCACGTTCGCCACCTCGTGTTTTTGTCGTTTGCGACCTCCGTTCTTGGCGGAGCGGAGATTCCGGACACGGAAAAGGGCGTGCGCGGAGCCGAGCAGCTTTACCCGATGTTCTGCGCCTCCTGCCACGGCGACGATCTGCGCGGCGGCAAGGTCGCCAGCCTGCTCGATCCAGGCCGTCGCGCCGGCGATTCCGACGAGGCTTTGTTCCGGACGATTCGCGACGGTTTGCCGCGTTCCGGCATGCCGGCCTTCGGCGCGACCCTCGACGACGCCGAGATCCGGTCGCTGGTGGTGTTTATCCGCGAGACCGCGCTGCGGACGAAGGAGCCGGTGCCGCGTCACGCCGAGCCGCTTCCCGACGGCGTGCGAAAAGGCGAGCTGCATTCCTGGCGCGCGGAGCTCGTGGTGGAGGCTTTCGACGTGCCCTGGGGGTTCGATTTTTTGCCCGACGGGCGGATGCTCGTCACCGATCGTGTCGGCACCTTGCACCTGGTCGACGGCGGACGGGTCGCGCCGGAACCCATCCGCGGCACACCTCGCGTGTGGGTGCGTGACGAAGGCGGGTTGATGGCGGTGGCGGTCGACCCGGAGCACGCCGAGAACGGCTGGATTTACCTGACTTTCGCCGATCCCGGAGACGGCGACACGGGCAACACCAAGATCGTGCGCGGACGCATCCGCGACGGGGAGTGGACCGACGAGGAGACGATCTTCGCCGCGCCGCGGGAGAGCTACACGAACCGCGGCATGAACTTCGGCAGCCGGCTCGTTTTCGACGGACCCTATTTGTTCTTCACCTTCGGGGAACGCGGCGAGGTCGGTCAGGCGCAGGACCTGTCGCGTCCCAACGGGAAGGTGCACCGCGTCTTCCGCGACGGCCGCGTGCCGCCGGACAATCCCTTCGTCGGCCGACCGGACGCCCTTGGCTCGATCTGGAGTTACGGCCACCGCAATCCCCAGGGACTCGCCCGCGATCCGGCGACCGGCGACCTGTGGGAAAGCGAGCACGGCCCCCGCGGCGGCGACGAACTCAACCGCGTGATGCCCGGTCGCAACTACGGCTGGCCGCTCGTCACGCACGGCATGAACTACGATGGCACGCCGATCAGCCCGCGCACCGGGGCGCCGGGCCTGGAGCCGCCGGTCCTGCATTGGACCCCCTCGATCGCGGTGAGCCCTCTGCACGTCTACACGGGCGACGCCTTTCCCCGGTGGAAACATCAGCTCTTCGTCGGGTCGCTTGCGCAGCAGAAGCTGTTTCGGATGGAGACGAAGGACGGGCGCGTGACGCACGTCGAACTCGTATTCGAAAAATTGGGACGCATCCGCGACATCAAGACCGGTCCCGACGGCCTGCCATACCTCGCGCTGGAGATCCCGGGACCGCATCCGGGGCGGATCATCCGGCTCGCACCGGCGGATTGAGCCCGGCGGGAGGCGGGAGAAGCGGGGCCGCTTGCGGCGCCGGGGCGAACGGGGCATTTTCGGCGATCATGAAGATCTCCCGCATCGAGCGCCCGGCGCGCCTGGCGTGCGCTTTTTTCGTCCTGTGTTTCCTGGCGGCCTGCTCCACGCCGGAGGCGCGGATCAGGCGCAACCAGGCTTTGTTCGATTCCCTGCCCGCCGCCGAACAGGCATTGATCCGGGAAGGGAAGGTGGCCGTCGGTTTCACGCCCGAGATGGTGCGGCTGGCGGTGGGCGACCCCGACCAGCGCTGGATCCGAACGGACGCGCAGGGGCAGACCGAGATCTGGAGTTACACCAGCTACGTGTCCGTTTCCGGCGGACCCTTGTATCGGGGCTACTACCACCGGTATCACGAGGGGTATCCGTTTTTTAACGACGACCTCTACTACCAGGGCGGGGCGCGGGCTCGGGAATACTTCAAGGTGACCTTCTCGGAAGGACGGGTGATCGAGGTGGCGCAGGACTCGCGCTGAGCCCGCCGCCGCCCGCCCCCCGGCGGCAGGGAAGGGCTTGCTTGGGAACGGTCGGGAGGCAGGCTGCGCCGCATGCTTCTCGAATGGTTGTCGGGCCACTGGGACTACCTCGCGTTTGCGGTCGGCGCGGCGGGGTTGTTTGGCGGCCTGGACCGATGGCTGCGACGCCGTCGTCCGGCGCCGGCCCGACTGCCGCGCGTGTTCTGGCTGGCGCTGACGGCGCTCATGTTGGCCGGTTTCTTTTTCGTCGAGGAGAGCGGCCGTCGGCCGCAGCGGCGCCTGATCGCGCTGCTGGAGAGTTTCGCTCCGACCTACGCCGCGGAGCTGCGGACGATGGGGCATGGCCAGTTGCGCGCCGAGACGGCGGCGGACGATCCGCGTTACCTCGCGATGATCGAGACGATGAAGCGCTGGGTGGAGCTGAATCCCCTGGTGAGCGACATCTACACCTATCGCCGCACCCCGGACGGCAAGGTGATGCTGATGGTCGACGCGGAGACCGATCACGACAAGGACGGCAAGTTCACCGGCGAGCGGGAGGCGCGCGCCCGTCCGGGCGAACTGTATCCCCAGGCGGAGGACGAGATCCGCCGTGCTTTCGCGGGCGAGACGACGGCGGTGGCGCGTTCGGTGAAGAACAACCGCGGCGCGTGGGTGAGCGTGCACGTGCCGATGCGCGACGCGCTGGGCCGCGTCGAGGCCGTGCTCGGGCTGGACTACTCCGCCGACCTGTGGCGCGCGGAGCTTTTCGAGCGACGGCGGGTGGCGTTGCTCTACCTCGGCGTCGTGGTGCTCATCCTGGCGGGCAGCGCCGTGGTGGTGGCGGTGAGCCGGGCGGAACTCGCGGCGCGCGCCGCCGCGGAGGAGCGCTTGCGCACGAGCGACGCCCGTCTTCGGGCGATGCTCGACCACCTGCCGTTCGCGCTCTGGCTGCTCGACGCGGACGGCCGTTGCCGGGCGCACAACGCCCGCGCCGCGTTCCTGCGCGGTGCGGAGGAGGGCAGGGCGTTCCAGGATTTCAACTACCAGGAGACGGAAAAGATCGAGCTGGAGGACGATTGCCGCCGGGCGCGCGCCGGCGCGGTGGTTTCCCGTGAGGCGGCGGGCCGGCGCGAAGGCCGGCCGTGGCATGTTTTCCGGCTGCTCGCCCCGGTGATCGAGGGGCCCGGGCGCACCGGCATCGTCGCGGTGGAGCTGGATGTGACCGACCGCGTCGAGGCGGAGCAGGCGCGTCGACGCTCCGAGCAGCGTCTGGAACTGCACGTGCAGCAGATGCCGCTCGCCTACATCGAGTGGGGATCGGACCGGCGCGTGTTGCGCTGGAATCCCGCCGCCGAGCGCATCTTCGGCTACAGCGCGGCGGAGGCGGTGGGGCGACGTTTCGACGAGCTGATCGTTCCGGCGCATGTCGCGAAGGAGGTTTCGGAGGTGTGCGAACGTCTCCTCGCGCGCGAAGGCGGCGGATTGCATATCAATGAAAACCGGACCTGCTCCGGCCGGATCATCACCTGCGAGTGGACGAACACGCCGCTCGTCGACGCCGACGGCCGGGTGATCGCGGTGGCGTCGCACGCCCAGGACATCACGGAACGCGTGGCGCTGGAGCAACGTTTGCGGCAGACGCAGCGCATGGAGTCCATCGGCCAGCTCGCCGGCGGCGTCGCGCACGAGTTCAACAATCTGCTCACGCCGATGCTCATGCAGATCGGCCAGATCGCGGCCGAGCGCGCCCAGGACGAACGTCTCGTGGCGATGCTTCGCCCGGTGGAGGACTCGATCCTGCAGGCGGCCCAGCTCAACCAGCGCATCCTCGCGGTCGGGCGGAAGAGTTCCGACACGCCCGGTTTGTTGAGCCTGAATCCGCTCGTGGAGGCGGCGGTCGACCTGCTGCGGCACACGCTGGATCGTCGCATCGAACTGCGCACCGAGCTGGCCGCGGGGCTGCCCTCCGCCCTGCTCACGAAGGGCGCGATCACGCAGGTCGTGATGAACCTCGCCCTCAACGCCCGCGATTCCCTGCTGGCGCGGCTGGAACGCGGCGCTCCCGCCGGATGGGCGCCGGTCCTCTCCATCTCGACGTCGTTGAGCACCCGGCCGCCTTCGAGCGCGCCCGAGCCGCTGCGTCGCGCGTCGGAGTGCCTGGTTCTCTCCGTCACCGACAACGGCGAGGGCATGAGCCCGGAGGTGCGTCGTCGCGTGTTCGAGCCCTTCTTCACGACCAAGGCCCCGGGGCAAGGGACCGGGCTCGGACTCGCCGTGGTCTGGAACGTGGTCGAGAGCCTGGGCGGGGTCATCGATTTGCGCACCTCGCCCGGGGCGGGCGCGACGTTTTCGGTCTACCTGCCGATCGCCAAGCCCGAGGATGCTCCGGTGTTGGTCGATGCGCCGCGTCAGGCGAACGTCGCGACGCCGCGACCGCGCGCGCTGCGGATTCTGCTCGTCGAGGACAACGAACTCGTGCGCGACACCTTCCGCGAGGCGTTGGCCCAGGCCGGGCACGCGGTGGTGTGCGCCGACGAAGGCGAGACGGGCCTCCGGTTGCTGGAGGAGGCCGCGGACAATCCTTTCGACGTGCTGATCGCGGATCTGAACATGCCGCGGCTGTCGGGGCGCGCCCTGGTGGAGCGTATCCACGGTCGAGGTCTGACGCGCGCGATCATCGTGGTCAGCGGCGTGGTCGAGCACGGGCTGGGCGACGAATTGCGCCGTCTCGGGGTGGATCGTGTGTTGCGCAAGCCCCTCGGGCTTGGCGAGCTGCTGGCGGCGCTGGCGGAGGTGACACGCGGGGCTCCCGTCGCCCGTTCCCGCGTCGAAACCTGAGGCTTTTTTCAGAAAGCCCGCTCTGGCCGGCGGGTCGGGGAAGTTGTCCGATCAAGGCAATCCCTTGCCATGAGTTCCCGCCTAAACGATTTCCTGCTCCGTAACGACCTGCGCATCGCCGGCAACCCCTGCGTCAGCCCGGATTTCTGCCTCGACTGGCCCGCGCTCCGCGCCGCCCACGCGGCCGGCCGCGTGAAGGTGTATCCGAAAAGCGGATTCACCACCGCCGCCGGCGAATGGTCGCTGTTCGAGGACCCGGACACGGGCGACCACGGCTGGCGTCTTGTCGCGAAGGCCGGCGCGGCCGGGCCCGGACTCGAGGGCGGCGAACCCGCGGCCGACGGCGCGACCATTTTCCCCGCCACCTGGACGAATCTGCTGCGGCTGAAGAACCTCGTGCAGGAACACGACGCCGAGGCGACGATCTTCCCGACCGCGGGCGGCACGCTCGGCCGCGGCACGCTCGGCATCGGCGCGCGCTTCACCACGCTCCATTGGCCGGCGGTCGAGTGGGCGATGGCGGCCCTGGGGCTCGGTCTCACCGCCAACCAAAACTCGATCCCGCGCGAGCTCGTCTACGACGTCGAGGCCATGCTCGACGGCCGGCTCGACACCGTGCCCTTCCCCTTCATCGGCGCCAACGTGCCCGAGGGACACCAGGGCCAGAGCGTCGAAGGCATGAGCCACGGCTGCGTGCTCTCCAAGCTGAAGCACGGTTTCCACCGGCGCCGCGTGGCCTGGAGTTTCAACGCCGACCATCAGCCGATCGGCGGCAAGTTCGACGCCCGCGAGGACGCGCTGGTGCGCGGTTGCCTGCTCGCGAGCTACATCACCTTCGACCTGTCTCCGGAGCTCGCCGCCGGCACGCGCGCCAAGATCGAGGACATCGATCCCGCGTTGGTCGCCAAGGTGCGCGCCCGCGTGGCGCAAGTCGGGCTCACGCTCGACGAAAAAGCCTTCGCCGAACTGCTCGCCACCGTCTGGCCCGCGATGGCGAAGATGAAGCGCCGCGACGAGAAATACGCCGCCGCCCGCGCCGCCGCGTTCACCACCGCGGTCGGCTGCGCCTACCTGCGCGAGCTCTCCATCGACGAGCTGCCCGGTCTCACCACGCCGGAGACGACGGCGGTGATGCTGGCGCTCTGCGAGGCGCTCGGGATGAAGATCGACTTCGTCGCCCCCGCCTTCGGCTTCCAGAAGAACATGCCCTATCCGGACAACGACGCGCTGCGCGCCCTGATCGAGAAGCAGTGGGCGGTGTGCCGGGCCTTCGAGGCCGGCATCGGGTTCCATTCCGGCTCGGGCAAGTCGGCGGAGAACTACCAGGTGATGGGCGCGGTCACCGGTTCTCGCCTCGAGATCAAGACCAGCGGCCGTTACACCTACGAGATGGGGCGCGCGCTTTTCGCGTCGAAGGACGCGGCCGACCAGGAACTCTGGCACGACTGGTATAAGTTCACCGTGGAACTCGCGCTGACGGGCGCCTTCGCGGAGGACGAGACCGAACGCAAGATGGCGCGGAGCTTCATCGTCGACGCGCTCGTGAAGGCCGGCGCGGCCAAGGACGCCGCCGCGGCGGAGACGGTTTTTTCCGACGTCGCCACGACGCGCCGCTTTGTCGAGGCGCTGGCTCCGAGCCCGGAGCACATGTTCTGGTTCGAATACAACTTCCTCTACGTGCTGGCCGCCGACGGCCGGGCGGAAAAGGCGGCGCTCGGCGACCACACCGCGGCGGGTTATCGCCAGCGCGCGCGTTTCTACGCGATCAGCGAGGAAGGCCGACTGGGCTTCGCGAAAAACGTCGCCACCTACATCCTGTTCCTCGCGGAAAACACCGGTCTGGCGTCCGCGACCCGTTGCGCCGAGGCGAAGAGCAGGCTCGAGGCGATGCGTTCGCTCGACGAGCTGCTCGAGGATATCGGCGGTTGAGCCGGATCGGCGCGCCCGCGTGATCAGGCGCGGGCGTTTTCGTCGGTCGCGGGCGGCGCGACGTCGACGCGCTCCACGCGGATGTCGACGTGCAGTTGGGAGCGGACGGGGCCGGGGGCGAAGACCGCCCCTTGCACCGGATTGACCGTCTCCGCCAGGGCGCCGTGGGCGACGGGGATGAAGTTCTCGTCGCACCAGATGCCGTGGGTCGGGTCGAGCCCGCGCCATCCGGCTCCGGGGAGGTAGACCTCGACCCAGGCGTGCATGGCGCCGTGGCCATGACGCGGGTCGTCGGCGGGGGCGTGGAGGTAGCCGCTCACGAAGCGCGCGGCCAGGCCGAGGACGCGGGCGAGGCCGACAAAAAGCACGGCGTAGTCGCGGCAGGCTCCCGCGCCGAGCGTGAGCGTCTCGACCGGCGTCCGGATGCCGGGATCGTGACGACGCGTGTATCGGAGCGATTGATACAAAAGGGAGTTGAGCGCGGTGAGAAAGGGGACGGTCTCGGCGGGGCGGTCGGGGAACCGTTCGTCCAGCCAGGCGCGGAGCCGCTCGGCGGTCTCGGGCGGGGGCGGCGCGAGACAGGGGGCGAGCGCGACGGCCGTCGCGGAATCGTATGCGAAGGGAAACGCGATGGCGCGGGATTCCAGGATGAAGTCGAACGGATTGGCCAGGTGACGCTCGATCTCGAACTCGGAGCGGATGTTGAGGGCGTTGGCGCGTTCCCAAAAATAGGCGATGGCGGCGTCGTTGTCCTGCGGATCGCGGAGCGGGTTTATTCGCGCGTCGGGTTGCACGGACAGGCGGTGAAGCAGAAGACGCTGGTCGGCGGACTCGCGAGGTCGGAGATAGAGGAGGTGGGGACCGAAGCTTACCTCGCGGTCGTATTCGTAGCGGGTGAGATGCGAGACGCGGAGTTTCATGCGTGCGCGGCCGAGGTTGCGCGGAAACGGTGTCGTCCGCCATTCCCGATTCGGGGAAGCGCGGGACGATTTTTCACGAGGGGGCGGGGGCAGGAATCGGGATTGGCAGGCGGGGCGGGGGGCGATTTGTTTCGCGACGCGATGCAGCCGTTGGACGTTAATCTTTATCTGGTCGGGTTCATGGGCACGGGAAAGACGACCGTGTCACGCATCGTCGCGGCCCGTCTGGGATACCGGTGGATCGACAGCGACCACGAGATCGAGCGGCTGCAGGGGCGTCCTATTCCGGAGATTTTCGCCACGGAAGGGGAAGCGGCGTTTCGTGCGATGGAGCGGGAGTTTGTTCAAAACGGACACCCGGCGGAGCGCACGGTGGTGGCCTGCGGCGGCGGTCTGGTGATCCAGGAGGGCATGCTGGCGGAACTGAAGAAACGCGGCGTGGTGATCTGTCTTCACGCGACGGTGGAGACGATCCTGCGTCGCACGGCCGGCAGCCGGCAGCGCCCGCTGCTCAACGTGGAGGATCCGGAGAAACGAATCCGCGATCTCTACGCGGTGCGCGACCCGATCTATCGTCGTTCGGGGAGCGTCATTCTGACGGACAACCGGCCGCAGATCGACGTCGTGCAGCACGTGCTGCGGGTCTATCGGCGCGACGCCATCGATTTCCTGCGCGCGCGGGGCGTAAACGGAGCCCGCTGAAAACGGGATGAGCGTGGCGAGTCTGGATCAGGCGGGCGCCGAACGTCTGCGGGCGAGGTTGCGGGGACTGGGCTTCGACGTGGTGCGTTTCGCGCGCGCGGAGCCGGCCTTCGGCGAGGGGCTGCGCGAGTGGATCGAAGCGGGATATCACGCCGACATGGCCTGGCTGGAGCGCGGCGCGGAGAAGCGCGGCGATCCGGACAAGGTGCTGCCGGGCGCGCGGACGATCGTGATGCTGGGGGTGAACTACGGGGCGGGGAGCTTGGAGCAGGGAGCGGAAGAGGACTGCGGGGAGGCGGAGCGGGGGGGGCGGAGGCCCCGTCCTGTCTGGGCGCGGTATGCGCTGTATTCGGATTACCATGACACGATGAAGGCCGGGTTGGCGGCGGCGGGACGGGCGCTCGAGGAAGAGGGCGGAGTCGGGCCCGGCGACCATCGCCACTATGTCGACACGGGGCCGGTGCTGGAGCGCGGCTGGGCGGCGCGGGCGGGCGTGGGGTTCACGGGAAAGAACGCGATGCTGATCTCGCGCGAGTTCGGCAACTGGCTGTTTCTCGCCTGCATCGTGACGCGGCTGGAGCTGCCGGCCGACGAGCCGCTGCCGGGTCGCGAGCCCGAGGGCACGCACGCGGGGAAGCTTTGCGGCAAATGCACGCGCTGCATCGACGCCTGCCCGACGCGGGCCTTCGCGGCGCCCGGCGTGGTGGACGCGCGTCGCTGCATTTCCTACCAGACGATCGAGAACAAGGGAATCATCCCGCGCGAGCTGCGGGCGGGAATTGGACGCCGGATCTACGGATGCGACGTGTGCGCGGAGGTGTGCCCGTGGAATCGTTTCGCGCAGGCGAGCCGTTCGGTGTTGCTCGCGCCGCGTCCGGAGATCGCGCGGCTGGCGCTGGAGGAGGTGCTGGCGCTGACGCCGGAGCGTTTCGCGGAGGTTTTCCGGAGGACGGCGATCAAGCGAGTGAAGCTCGCGGGCCTGCTGCGCAACGCCTGTATCGTCGCGGCGAATACGGGCGCGCGCGAATGCGCGGGGCGGATCGCCGGGCTGGCGGACGCGTCGGGCGCGGCGCCGGGCGGAGCGCCCGCGTCGCCGATGGTGCGGGCGCACGCGGTGTGGGCGCTGGCCCGGCTCGGCGAACACGGACGCCTGGCGGAGCTGCGGACGCGGGAGACGGACCCGAGCGTGCTCGCGGAGTATGAGGCCGAGGGGCTTTGAGGATGGAAACAGCCACAGAAGGCGCAAAAGGCACAAAACGGAGATGCCGCTTTTGCGTCTTCCGTGCCTTTGGTGGCTATGAGGAGGCGGGCGTTTTTCCGCCTCAGATGGTGTAGACCATGTTGCGGTAACGGATCTTACCCTGTTCGAGAAGCATGTGGACGTGGGCCCGCACGAAACGGGCGCCCTTCGGGTGCTCGATGGCGCGGCAGATGTCGTTGATGTGGAAAACCTCGTTTTCGCCGACGTATTCGATGATGTCGGCGTCGAGATCGAGGTCGGGCGCGCGCATCGGATCGTCGCCGGCGGGGAGCGGTTCGGGCGCGGGCGCGGCGACGGGCGCGGCGGAGGAGCGGCGAAGGAGCCAGACGAGCAGCGCGCCGGCGGCGAAGGCGAGGAGGTGGGTGAACATGGAGGGAGGAGGACGGTGGGCGTGACGGCGGCGACGTGCGCGCGCCGTCGGAGGATCATTTGCTCCAGTCGAGCATGCGCTGGATGGGGGCGAGGGCTTTCACGCGGATGTCCTCGGGCACCTGGATCTCGGGCTTCATGAACTTCAGGGCGTCGCGCACCTTCTCGATGGTGTTCATCTTCATGAAGCGGCAGTCGTTGCAGGCGCAGGTGTCGGTGGGGCCGGCGATGAAGGTCTTGTTCGGCACCTCTCGGCGGAGGCGGTGAAGCATGCCGCTTTCGGTGACGACGATGATGCGTTCGGCGGGCGAGTTCTTGGCGAACTTGACCATGAGCTCGGTGGAACAGACCTCGTCGGCGAGGTCGCGCACGGCCTCGACGCATTCGGGGTGGGCGACAACGGGCGCGTCCGGGAACTGCATGCGGATGCGCTCGATGGCCTGCGTGGTGAACATGACGTGGGCGTAGCAGCTGCCCGGCCAGAGCCGCATCTGGCGGCCGGTTTGCTTGGAGACCCACTGGCCGAGGTTCTGGTCGGGGACGAAGAGGATCTCGCGGTCGGCTGGGACGCGTTGGACGATCTTTTGGGCGTTGCCGCTGGTGACGATGACGTCGCTGAGCGCCTTCACGGCGGCGGAGCAGTTGATGTAGGCGACGACGTAGACGCCGGGATGCTCGGCCTTGTAGGCGGCGAGGCGTTCGGCGGGGCAGGAGTCGGCGAGCGAGCAGCCGGCCTCGAGGTCGGGGAGGAGGACGGTGCGCGTGGGGTTAACGATCTTGGCCGTTTCGGCCATGAAGTGGACGCCACAGAAGAGGATGACGTCGGCCTGCGCGGCCTGCGCCTGGTAGCTGAGTCCGAGGGAATCGCCGACGAAATCGGCGACGCGCTGGATGTCCTCGTTTTGGTAATTGTGCGCGAGGATGACGGCGTTGCGCTCCTTCTTGAGGGCGAGGATCTCCTCTTGGATGGCGGTGAGAGGGGGAAGCTCGGCGCGCGGCGAAATGACGACGGGTTCGTAGTTGAGGACGGCGGGCATGGGAGAAGGGGACGGGAGAAATGTTTGGCCGCTGAGTTTCGCCAAGGGGGCGCTGAGGGCCGGAGTGGATTGAGCGGCGAAACGAAGCGGGTCGGCGAGCAACCGGTGTCTTGGGACGGTGCCGGATCAGTTTTTCGGATTGGAGGCGGTTTGGCGGACGAGTTGGAGCAGCGCGTGGAACTCGGGACGTTTGCGGAGCGTGGCGAGGTCGGGATCGTCGCTCATCCAGTCGGCGTCGTCGTAGCCGAGGGCGATGGCCTGGGCGAGGGTGGCGAGGGCGTCGCCGGGGCGCTTCATGAGGGCGAGGCTGCAGGCCAGGTTGTAGTGCGCGGTGGCGTTGTCGGGCTGCAGGCGCACGAGCTTGCGGTCCATTTTCAAGCCGTCGGCGACGCGGCCGACCTTCGTGTAGAGCCCGCCGAGGATCTCCACCACCTCGGCGTAGGACGGATTGCGGCGGAGGATGCTTTCGTAGAACGAAATGTCGAAGGAATGGTCTTCTTTGCGGGACATGGACAAACGGAGAGTAGCGGGTCGACGCGGGACGGCAACGAGCGCCGGCTACGCAGGGAAACGCAGGACGCGGTTCAGGAGGCGGCCGCCGCGGCGGCGCGGTGTTTGCAGATCCCGGTGGTCTTCAACGAGTCGCAATGGGCGTTGACCTGGAGGCGCTGCGAGACGGGGGTGAGGCCGAGTTTCGAGGAGACGGTGCTGCCATACCAGGACATGAACGGAGCGCTGATCTCGAAGATCTTGTCGCAGTCGACGCAGATGACCTGGGCGACCTGCGCGGAACTGTCGGTGTTGGGCAGGTAGTATTTGAGATTTTTGCCGATATCGACCTCGCGGAGGACACCGCTCTCGATGAGGTGGGGCAGGGTGCGGTAGACGGTGGCGCGGGAAACGGAATCGTCGATCGCACGGGCGTGAGCGAGCAGCTCCTCGGCGGTGAAGTGCTCCTTTTGGGCAAAGGCCGCGTCGAAAATGGCGAGGCGCTGGTTGGTGATACGCAGGCCGGCGGCGGCAAGGTGGGTGCGAAACTTAACGCGGGCGTCTTCGGTGCTCACAAAGGGAGTCTCAGTTGAGTCTCAGGTATGTCAATGGCCGGGGTGCACAAACGGGGCTCACGATGGAGAACATTTTGTTTTCCATCTGCTTCCGGGCCTAACGGAATGACGGGCCGTCCGGCGCGGTGCCCGATGAGGCACGTGGAAGAAGGTGAAATCCTTCGTTTCTCACCACGTGGCGACATCGCGCGCGAAGGCGGCGCGGTCGGGGGCCTTGAAGAAGGCGGTGCCGGCCACGAAGGTGTCGGCGCCGGAGGCACGACATTCGGGACCGGTCTTGGCGTCGACGCCGCCGTCGACCTCGAGGCGGAACTTCAGGCCGGCTTCGCGACGCCAGGCGTCGAGTTGGGCGATCTTGGGCAACATGTCGCGTCGGAAGGCCTGTCCGCCGAAGCCGGGCTGCACGGTCATGACGAGAAGGAGGTCGATCTCGGCGAGGAAGGGCTTGGCCAGATCGGCGGGCGAGCCGGGGTTGAGCACAAGGCCGGTCTGGCAACCGAGTTCGCGAACTCGGGCGAGCAGAGCGCGATGGTCGATCGCGGGTTCGAGGTGGAAGCTGATGAGGTTGGCGCCGGCTTTGGCGAAGGGCTCCACGAAGTCCTGCGGGTTGTCCAACATCAGGTGAACGTCGAAGAAGAGTCCGGGCACCTCGCGGCGCAGCTCGGCGACCATCTGGGGGCCGAAGGTGAGGTTGGGCACGAAATGGCCGTCCATGATGTCGAGGTGCAGCCAAGGCGCGCCGGCGGCGGCGACCTGCGCGGCGCTGTCGGCCAGACGGATGTGCTGGCCGGCGAGGATGGAGGGGGCGAGGACGGCGGGATGAACGGGAGCGGACACGTCGACACCGTGAAGAAGCGCGGCGGCGGAGGGCAAGGGCGCGAATACCGGATATCGCGGTCGGCCCGAATGCGGGCTGGCGGGCGCGGCAGGGATGACTATGGATGTGCGGTTTATTTTTCCGAATGAGCCTGTCCGAGAAACGCCAAGCCCTGCTCGACGACCTGATCACGCTGCCCGACGCGGAGGAGCGTTTCGTCTACCTGCTCGACAAGGCCAAGAAGTGGAAGCCGCTCGATCCCGCGCTGAAGACCGACGCCCGCCTGCTGCCGGGCTGCGTGTCGCGGCTCTGGCTGTATCCGGAATTTCGTGACGGCCGTTGCTGGTTCCACATGGACGCCGACGCGATGATCTCGAAGGGCATCGCCGCGGTGCTGTGCGGCTTCTATTCCGGCGAGACGCCGGCCGACATCATCGCGACCGAGCCGGATTTCCTGGCCGAGGCCGGGCTCACGCAGGTGTTGTCGGCCAATCGCAGCAACGCGCTGGCGAACCTGCGCCGCCGCATCAAGGCCTACGCCGAAGCCTGCCTCGCGGGCGAGGTGACCGCGGCGGGCTGAGCCGGGTGCCGGGACCGCGCGCGGCCGGGCAGGGGCAGGGGCCGGGCGCGCGGAGGCCGGGACCGACGGTGTCGTTCAGGAAGCGGGTTTCGCCTCGTCGGCGGGGCGCACGTTTTCGAGCCACCAGCCGTCGGCCTTTTTGACCAGGGTCGCGGTGATCGCCCGGTCCTTCTTCGCGGCGGCGAGCGTGGAGGCGTCGACCTTGAGAAGCATGGTCATGGCGCGCATCACGCCGGGGATCTCCTCGTGTTTCACGAGCAGCGCGGACTTCTCGGGCATGACCGCGAGGACGACGCCGCGCAGCGGGTGGCCGACGGGCGCCTCGGACTCGGAGGCGGCCGGCTTCGTCTCCGCTCGCGGCGCGGTCGCGACGGAGCAGCAATCGGCGGCCGCGAAGGCGACGCCGGAAACCAGGGCGTGGAGAAAGAGGGCGAGGGCGGTGATGCGCTTCATTTGGATGCGAGGTGAAAAACTGGGTCGGGAGGCGGAAGAGGTCGAGCGACGAAGGCGAGGCGTGGGGCATGCGGAGGAGGCCGCGGTCGAACGCGCGGATTACCGGGGGAAAAAATCCTAAGAAGCGTTTCTAGGTATGATTTTCTAGGGGACGGTTCCGGGTGGCCTTGCACGGGAAAATTCCCGTGAGGTCGGGCATGGACCATTCCCGCCTTTCGCGCGGTGCCGATCTCCTGACGCCCCTCCGGTTTTTTCTCCTCATGTTCAACCTGCTCGCCATCGGCGGCGCCGTCGCCGCCGCGGCCCCGGCCGCCCGGACGTTCGTCAACCCGCTGCTGCGCGCGCCGGCGCAGGATCCGCAGGTCGTGTATCATGACGGAAACTACATCTATTGCGAGTCGTCGCCCGAAGGCGTGTTTTTGCGTTCCGCCGCCGACTTCGCGGGCCTCGCCGACGCGCCGGCGCGTCGGGTGTGGGCGCCGCCGGCGCGGGGGCCGATGTCGAAAAACATATGGGCGCCCGAGCTGCACATCCTCGACGGCAGGCCTCACATCTACGTGGCGGCGGACGACGGCGACAACGCGAACCACCGCATGGGCGTGCTCGTCGCCGACTCCGACGACCCGGCGGGGCCGTATCGGCTCGCGGCCGTGCTCGACACCGGCGGCTGGGCGATCGACGGCACGGTGCTGACGCTCGACGACGGACGGCGTTATTTCATCTGGTCGGGCTGGCCGGGGAAAAAAGACGGACAGCAGAATCTCTACATAGCGAAAATGAAGAGCCCGACCGAGCTCGAGGGCCGACGGGTGTTGATCAAGCGTCCCGACCAGCCTTGGGAGCGCCATGCGATGCCGATCTGCGAGGGACCGCAGGTGCTGCGGCGCGACGGGCGCACCTTCCTGATCTACTCCGCGAGCGGTTCGTGGACGGCGGACTATTGCCTCGGCATGCTTGTGCTGGAGGCCGGGCGCGATCCGATGAAGCCGGGGGACTGGATCGCGGCCGGACAGGTGTTTGCGCGCAACGAGTTCGCCTACGGCGTGGGGCACTGCGGTTTCGTGGGTTCGGCGGACGGGCGCGAGGACTGGCTGGTCTATCACGCGAAGACCCTCGTGACCGACGGTTGGAATGATCGCGAAGTGCGCGCGCAGCCTTTCGTCTGGGACGTGCGCGGCTGGCCGGTTTTCGGCGAGCCGGCGAATCCGTCGTTGTCGTTCGCGCTCCCGTCGGGACGCGAGGTCACCCCGATCGCGGCCGCGACGGCCGGATCGTCGCGGATCGAGGACGCCGCGTTTGCGGTTCATCGGGCCTTGGCCGGGTTCCACCAATCGCGGCCGGTCGAAGGGCGATAGGTTTCCTCGACGCGGAGCGAGGCGGCGTGGCCGTCGGCGAAGACGTAGCAGGCCTTGCCGGAGTGGCGATCGTGGGCGAGCGCGGCGCGCGCGGCGTTCTCGCCCGACCAGAGGTGGGCCATGATGTGGTCGCCGTAGGGGACGGCGCGCGGTTCGGCGAGGAGGATGGTGCGGGCGGGATTTGGAATTCTTGCCAGGCTGCGCCAGGTGGACGGGCTGCCGGCGTAATCGTCGCCGTCGGGGCTAAGCTCGAAGTGGACGTTGAGCGCGTAGCTGTGGAGCGAGGGATCGGTGGCGGAGTCGGACGGACAACGATAGCGGGTGTTGAAGAACGTCGCCCAAGCCGCCTCGTCGGACGACGAGGCGAGACCGAGCGCGGGTGCGATGGCGCGCGACCAGCCGGGTTCGCGGTGGGCGCCGGCGCTGTGGTAGCTGCGCGGGAGCGTGCCGCGGTTTTCGTCGGCGACGAGGAGCACGGCCTGGCCGAGCGAGCGGATGTTCGCCAGGCAACGCGCGGCGCGCGCGTGTTCGCGCACGCGGCCGAGCGTCGCCAGCACGAGCGCGGCGAGCACGCCGATGATCGCGATGACGACGAGGAGCTCGACCAGGGTGAAGCCCGGTCGAGCCGAAGGGGACGGTCGTCGATGTGACATCAGCGGCGACGGCGGCGACGGGAGGCGGAGGAGACGCCAAGCGCGGCGACTCCCGCGAACACGGCGAACGCGGAGGGTTCGGGCACGGCGGCCACGGTCCAGGTGTAGAGGACGGTCGCCGGCGTGAAGGCCGGATCGGCGAGCGCGGCGAGCGCCGCCGCGTCGTATTGGGCGAAGCCCGTGGAGCCGGTGAAGGGCGTGTTCGCGATGAAGATCTCGAACTCGGCGGTGTAGGTGCCGACCACGGAGCCGGAGGGCAGCGTGAAGTAGTTGTGCCACATGGAGCCGTTCCAGAGCACCTGGTCGCCGACCTCGGTGAAGATCTCATCCCAGCGGTTCGCGGACGCGGAGTAGTTGAAGGAGCGCAGGTCGTCGGAGGAGACGGAGACGAGCCGGATGGCGAGCGATTTTCCCTCGGGGATGTTCGCCATCGTCATCGTGCCCATGCCCATGAACATGAAACCGTATTGGTTGTTGAACAGCGCCCCCGCGCCGGCGTTTTCGACCGGGGTGCCGCCGACGCCGGCGGGCGAGCCGAGATCGTCGCGCCAGGCCGCGTCGGTGGCGAACCAGTCGCCGGGGCTCCAGTCTTGGAGCGAACGAAGTTCCGGCGTGTCGGCCGGGGCGAAGGCGATCTGGATCGAGCCCGCGGTGGGCGCGGCGCCGGTGCCGGCGGTGGCGAGAATCGTGACCATCGGCATGAGCATGCCGCCCTGGTCGTCGGGGCCGGGCACGCTGGTGATGAGCGCGGCGGAGGATTGGGATGCGGCCGAAACGAGGCCGACGGAAAGAAGAAGCGCGGTGCGCATGAGGGGAGGAATTCGAGTTTGAGAGTTGGAGGACGCGTCCGTGGGAACGGCCCGGGCGGATCGGTTTCCGGTCGGGAAAACGACGAGGCGACGGCGCGCGGACGCGGGCGCGCGAAATGGCGTCGCATGGGCGAAGCGAAAACACCCGCGGCGAAACGCGTGATGCGGGCGTGCGACGAAGACCGGTGTTATCCGGCTATGCGTTCAGGCCGCGCGCGGCGGCTCGGTCGGCGGGGCGGGACGCGCGTGGGAGTTGACCCGGAAATCCTCCCTCGGCCATTCGAGGGCGGGCAGGGAGGCGAAAACGAAAACGTGGGCCGGGGGCGTCGCGAGCGGGGCCTTGGCCTTGGACAGCGTGTCGGCGGCGGGCACATCGCCGTTCGAGGTCATGCCGTCCGCGCGGGTGCGGGAATCGGCGACGAACTCGCAGACGTTGCAAAGGTTGTCGGCGGTGAAGGTCAGTCGCACCGCCTCGTCGAACGGCATGGTGCGGCTGTAGGTCGCGATCATGCGGCCCCAGGCGAAACCCTGGAGCACGTCCCACTGCGCGCCGCTGGCGAGGAGCCAGGCGAAGAGCACGACCACAGTGGAGAACCGGCGCATAGGCACCGCGCACTGAGACGGGGCGTCCGCGCCTTGGCAAGCCCGGACTCGCGCCGATCGCGTCTGTGTGCGTTCGCGAGATTGGGCTGGGCAAGCGCAGGGGAAGCTGGGATTTCGTGGGACGCTTTTCGCAATCTACGCATCCCCGACATCCGATATTTATGGCCCTTTGGGAATATAAAGTGATCACCAGCGGCAAAGGCGGCTTCGCCTCGGCCACCATGCTCGAGAGCTTCCTGAACCAGCTCGGCAAGGACGAGTGGGAGATCATCGACTTTCGCACCGACCCGAACAATCCGCTCGTTTTCAACGGGCTCGCGCGTCGCCCGACGCAGCGCGAATGGACGCTTGAGGCGGCCGTCGCCGCCGCGGCGAAGGCCGAGGCCGACAAGATCCGCGCGGAGTTGATGCAGAAACAACACGCCGGCGACGTCGCCGCGTCGGCCGATTCTCCCGCGGGTTCCACCGCCGGCGAGATCGCCGCCGGTTCGGACAGCCTGCGGCAGTTGCGCGACACCGATCGCGACGGCGATCCCGAGGCGTTGGCCGAGGAGGCGGCCCAGCCGGACAACAGCTGGGACGATCTCGACGCCTTCGAGGACGACCTCCCGACCTTCTTCGACGCGATCAAACCGCATCTGCGCAAAAACCAAAACGCGCCCGGCCAGTCCGTCGCGCTCAACTACCTCGCCAAGCGTTGGGAGCAACCGGAGGCCGATCTGCACGGCGCGCTCGTCGAGTGCGGTTTCGTCATTCCGGAAAACGACACCGACGCGCCGGTGTATCTCGAGTTCGAGGGCGACCTCTACTGGGTGGAGAAGAACGCCCGCGGGCAGTATTTTCTCAACACGCGCGAGAAGCCCCGGCCGAAATTCCGCATCGCGCAGGGCAAACCGCTCGATCCCTCCGATCCCGCCTACGAGGCGCTCGCCGAGGAGCAGGCCGCGCTCGAGGCCGAGCGCGCCAAGCGTGCCGCCGAGCAGGCCGCCCGCGAGGCCGAGGCCGCCGCCCGTCGCGCCGAGCGCGAGGCGCAGCGTCAGGCGGCGGAGCAGGCGCGTCGCGAACAACAGGCCGCCGCCCAGGCGGCCCGCGAGGCCGCGCGCGCCGCGAACGCCGGCGACGGCGAGACCGCCACGGCCGATGTTCCCGTGACGCCGGGTGTCCTGCCGGAAGGTCCGGCGTTGCTCGAGGCGATCCGTCCGCAGATGCGGCGCAATCGTCGCGGCCCGGGCCATTCGGGTTCGAGCCAGTATCTCGCGAAGTATTTCAAGGTCGACGAGGCCACGCTGAAGTCCGCCCTCGCGGCGCTCGGGCTCACGCCTCCCGCGAGCCGCGAGGAGAAGGCCCCCCAGGTCGTGGTCGGCAACCACGTGTATTGGGTAAACAAGGACAACGGCGGCGGCCTGTGGATCAACGGCCGCGAGATTTCCGCGCGCGATCGCGCTTCCGCCGCGTCCGGCGCGGAAGGCGCGCCGGCGGGCGAGGCGTCCGCCGAGGTTTCGGCCGCGCAGGCGGAGCCCGGCGTGTTTCGTCCGGTGCCGCGCGAGATGCCGCCGCTGCCGGCGGTCGGGCCGGCGGAGCCGGAGTCCGCACCCTCTCCTGCGGCGGAGTCCGCGCCCGTTCCGGCTTCCGACTCCGAAGCGGCTCCCGCGCCCGAGATCGCTCCCGCCGCGTCCGTGGAGAGCCCGGTCGCTTCCGCGTCCGAGCAGCCTGTCGTGGCGACGGAGAATGCCTCGTCGGAATCCGCCGCGTCCGAGCGGCCGGCGGTCGCCGAATCTTCCGCACCCGGGTCCGCGCCCGAAGCCGTCGAAGCCGCCGCCAAAACCGGGGCGGAGGCGACCGAGGGCGGGACGAGCGAAGCCGCGCCGGTCGCGAAAAAATCGCGGACGGGCACCCGAAAGTCGGCGACGAAAACCACGAAGCCGCGCACCAAGCGACGCGCGGCCTCGGCGATCGAGGCCGACGAAGCGGCGGAGGAGTGATTCGACTCGTCTGCTTCTCGCCCGAATTCAAAAGCCCGGCCGCGTTTTGCGGGCCGGGCTTTTTGTTTTGGCGAAATGCGTTTGGCGTCTTCGCCGGCAGACGAGGGGAGGGGTCAGACCTGGTAGGTCTGGCCGGGAACGGGGTCGATGACCTTGGTTTTGGGCATGCGCGCCTCGAGCTCGCGCTGGAACCAGGCGCGGGCCTCGGGTTCGCCGTGGGCGAGCACGATGCTGCGGGCGCCGGTCTGGACCGCGAACTGGAGCAGCTCCTCCCGGTCGGCGTGGCCGGAGAGCTCGAACTTCTCCACCTTGGCGGCGATCTTGGCCTTCACGTGGATCGTCTCGAACAGGAAGGTCTCGCCGTGGCGGGCCTTCTGGAGTTTGCCGCCGGGCGTATCGGGATCGCAGTAGCCGACGAAGGCGATGACGTTGCGCGCGTGGCCGAGCAGGCCGGAGGCGAGCGTGTAGCTCGGCGTGTTTTCCACGAGCATGCCGGAGCTGATGAGGTAGATGGCGCGCTGCTTCGGATCGACGCCGGGCTCGAGTTTGCGCGGGAGCGGCTTGGTCTTGAGGTCGCGAAGGATGGAGCGGCTGAACTGGACGTGTTTGGTCTTGCGGGCGATCTCGTCGAAGTAGTCGCAGAGATCGAGGCCGAGACCGGAGGTGAAAATGGGGCAGTCCACGAGTTTCCCGAAGCGGCGGGCGTCGTGGAAAATCGCGAGCAGCTCCTGCATGCGGCCGAGCGCGAAGACCGGGATGAGGACGGAGCCGCCGTTCTGGATCGTCTCGTTGATGGTGTCGATGAGACGGGTGACCTCGTTGATGCGCTCCTTGCCCTCGGGGCGCTCGGTGGCGCCGCGGGTGGTTTCGGTGATGAGGGTGTCGAAGTGGCCGGCGGGGAAGCGGGCGCCTTTCACGACGCGTTGGTCCTCGAACAAGACGTCGCCGGTGATGAAGATGTGGCGGTGCTTGTGGCGGATCTCGACGGCGCAGGCGCCGGCGACATGGCCGGCGGGATGGAGCGTGATCTCGATCTCGTCGCGTCCGTTGGAGAATTTTTTCGGGTGATTGAAGGGGATGCCGGTGAAGCGCGGCGCGACGCGGTCGATGTCGTCGTGCGAGAAGAGCGGCGCGTCGGTGGTCTGGCCCTCGGCGAGCTGGCGCTTCATGACGTTGGCGGAATTGTGGAGCATGCGCTCGACGATCATGCGGCTGGAGAGCGACATGACGCAGGGAGCGTGCGGGTGCTCGCGCATGGCGACGGGAAGCGTGCCGAGGTGATCCAGGTGACAGTGCGTGAGAATCAGGAGGTCGAGTTTAACCCCGGTCAGCTTGGCAAAGTCGGGCATGGCGGCGCGGCCCGACAGCTTGGGATGCAGGCCGCTGTCGACGAGGATGTTGAGTTCACCGATTTGGAGCAGGGTGCAGCTGCACCCGATGCCTCCCTCTCGGTTGAGGTCGATTAGTTTCATTCTGTGAATCGAGCAGACGAAGGCGCGGTTTCTTGAAGTGCAAGCGTAAGCTCGGATCGGATTTTGCGCGGGGCGGAGGCGTCGTTGCGGGCTTGTAAGCGGAAAGCCGGGGCGCGACGTTGGCGCCGTTTTACATGGGTCGAGCGCTTCGCAACATCGGGATCGTATCGGGGGTGACGATGCTCTCGCGCGTGCTCGGGCTGGGGCGCGAGATGGCGGTGGCGGCGGTTTTCGGCGCCAACATGCTCGCCTCGGCCTTTGTGACCGCGTTCACGATGCCGAACTTGTTTCGTCGTCTGCTGGGCGAGGGCGCGTTGACGGCGGCGCTCGTGCCGACCCTGCAGGAGGAGACGAAAAAGCGCGGGCACACCGGCGCGCTCGGGCTGGTGAACGAGGTTGCGTCGTGGATCTTCGCGGTCACGAGCGCGATCACCGCGTCGGCGATGCTGCTGCTCGCGGCGCACGGCTGGTGGGGCGCGAGGCTGCTCGAGGCGGGGTGGGAGGCGGACACGGTGGCGCGCTGGACGACGGGCGCGCGGCTGGGCGTGGTGTTGTTTCCGTATCTCGTGATGGTGTGTCTCGCGGCGGTGTTCAGCGCGGCCTTGCAGACGCGGGACCGGTTTCTGGAGCCCGCGCTGAACCCGGTGTGGCTGAACCTCGCGATGATGGGGTTGCTGGCGTTCGGCGTGCGCGCCGCGGGGGGGGACGACGAGACGAAGATGCTGTGGCTGTGCGCGGGCGTGTTGCTGGGCGGATTCCTGCAGATGCTGGTGCCGGCGCTCGCGTTGGCGCGGATGGGCTGGCGACCGCGCTGGGCGCCGGCGCGAAGCGAAGGCGTGCGGCAGATCGGGCGGCTGATGGTGCCGACCTTGTTCGGTTCGGCGATTTATCTGGTGAACACGACGTTGTCGCGTCTGCTCGGTCTCTCGCTCGACGACGCGGCGGCGACGCTGCTCAACCTTTCGACCCGCGTGATGGAGCTTCCGATCGGCGTCTTCGCGCTGGCGGTCTCGACGGTGGTGTTTCCCAAGATCGCGCAACACGCGGCGGAGGGGCGGCTCGATCTTCTGGCGGAGGATTACCGGAAAGGCATGCGTCTGATCCTGCTGATCAACGTGCCGGCGGCGGCGGGCTTGATGGTGTTGGCGAAGCCGTTCACGCGCGTGCTTTTCGAGCGGGGGGCGTTTCTTCCCGAGCACACCGGACTGATGACGCCGGTGTTGGCGGCGAGCGCGCTGGCCTTGCCCTTTCTCTCGTTCGTGAGCCTGGCCTTGCGGGCGTTTTATGCGCGCAAGGACACGCGCACGCCGGTGCGTGCGGCGTGGTGGAGCTTTTTGACCAACATGGGCGTGAGCCTCGTGCTGATGCGCTGGTTTGGCGCGACGGGATTGGCGTTGGGCTCGACGGTGGCGGTGATCTTGCAGGCGGCGTATTTGCAAACGCATCTGGCCCGCGAACACGAGGGACTGGCCTTCCGCCATCTGGCCTCGCATCTCGGCAAGGTGTTGGTGGCGAGCGCGGTGATGGCGGCCGCGGTCTCGGGCGCGTGGTGGGCGTGGCGGTTTTGCGTGGGCGCCGGGGCTTGGCGGGACGCGGGCGGGCTGGCGTTGGTGATCCCGGGCGGCGTGTTGCTCTACTTCACGACGGCGTGGGCGCTTCGTGTCGAGGGACGGGACGAGGTGGTCGCTTTGGCGCGAAAAAAACTCCGGCGGAACGACCGATCGTGACGGCGCCTTCCGCCGGATGTCGGCAGGGTGGATGAGGTTGCCATCCTGCACGAACGGGGAGATGCTGAGCGCGTCCCGAGAGCGCGCCCGGAAAAGGGCCCAACCTTCAACCCCATCCCGCCATGAAAACGCTGCTGGTTTCGGTAGATTTCTCCTCCGCCACGCGAGCCGTGGTCGATACGGCCGTGGAACTTGCCAAGGCATCGGACGCGCAGGTGATCCTGCACCACAGTCTGTTGCCTCCCATCGTGACGACCGAGTTCGGTATCGCCGCCGAGATGGTCCAGGAGACCATCGAGATCGCGGAGAAGGGGGCGCGCCACCAGTTGCAGCACTTGGAGGACGAGCTCACGGCGAAAGGCCTCGAGGTGACGAGTCTGCTCACCGCCGGTCCGGCGGCGGGCCAGATCCTCGAACAGGCGGCGCGAAAGAAGGCCGATCTGATCGTGCTCGGTTCGCACGGACACACGGCCCTCTACGATCTGATCGTCGGCGGCACCACGCACGCGGTGCTTCGCAAGGCGGGTTGCCCGGTGTTGGTCGTGCCGCGTCGGAGCGTGAAAAACGCGAAACGGAAGAAGCGGTAGCGTCGGGCTGAAACAGCCGTCGTCGTCGTCGGGCCGTGTGACGCTTTGGCGGACGGATCACGACCGAAGGCGCGCCGCGGCGGCCGCGTGGGGCGTCAGCGCGAGATGTCGGACTGGGTGAGGACCTTGAAACCGTGGTTGTTGAGCGACTGCGCGGCCACGTCGGGATCCTCGATGTTGAGCACGAGGGCGGAGCGGCCCTCGGGGCGTTTGATGAAACTGTAGACGTAGTGGATGTTGATCTCGGCTTCGAGGAGGGCGGCGAGGACTTCCTTGAGATCGGACTCGTCGGCGATCTCGACGGCGACGACGTCGCATTCGGTGTAGGGAAAGTCGTTGTTCACCATCAGCTCGCGGGCCTTGTCGTTGTCGTCGACGACGAGGCGCAGGATCGTGGTGTCGGTGAAGTCGAGAACGGTGAGCGCGACGATGTGGACGTCGTTTTCCTTGAAGAGGGTGGTGAGGTCGGAGAGGCGGCCGACACGGTTCTCGGTGAAGACGGAGAACTGTTTCACGGGATCGAGGGCGGCTTGGGTGGCGTGGGACATGCGCGGCGGAAAGGAAGCGGGAGATGTCGAAAAAAGAAGGGGTCGACGCTGCCCGTCCGGTCCGCAGGGCTCAAGACCGCGCTTTGCCGGTGTTTGGTGTCGGGGGCGCCGGAGCCGGTTCGAAACGGAGGGCGACGCCGTTGATGCAGTAGCGGCGTCCGGCGGGGGGAGGCCCGTCGGGGAAGACGTGGCCGAGGTGTCCGTCGCAACGGGCGCAGAGCGTTTCGACGCGGATCATGCCGTGGGAGCGGTCCTCTTTTTCAACGATCCGGTCGGGGGAGAGCGGATGGGTGAAGCTCGGCCATCCCGTGCCGGAGTCGAACTTGTCGGCTGAATTGAAGAGCGCGAGGCCGCAACCGGCGCAGTGGTAGACGCCGGGCGTGTCGGAGATTTTCCAGAGCGGGCAGGAGAAGGGACGTTCGGTGCCGGCACCGCGCAGGATCTTGAATTGTTCCGGCGTGAGCCGCGCACGCCACTCCGGCTCGGACAGGCGAACCTTGCCGTCGGGATCCGGAACGGGATCGGGCGGACGATCCGCGGGCGGCGAGGCGGTCGCCTCGGAATCGGGAACTCCCGTCGCGGGCAAGAGGCCGGGGACAAGCGCGAACAAGGCGAACGGCAGCAGAAGGAGGAAGATGCGGCGGGCGGGGTGCATGGCGGCGATTGACGCGCGAGGCGGGCGCCTCGCAACCTGTGCGACATGGCAGGCGACGCAAACACTCCTCCGGCACGTTTTTTCCTCTGGCTGGCCCGCAACGCGGGTTTTCCGGGGGCGCGCCTGGACGCACGCGCCGAGCGGCTGCTGTTGATGGGAGGCTTGATCCAGGAGGAACACCTGCCCGCGCGTTCCGATACGGGAACATTGAAAATCGTTCCAGGCTCGCCCGATTTTGAAGGCGCTCAACGGGCCTCGCAACGGGCCCTGGCCGAGCTGCGCAAGCGCGTCCACTTCAAGTGTGACAACAGCGCGAAGGTCTGAACCGAACCCGGTTCGGGGTTGGGAGGCTTGGTCGGCCGCTTGAGGCGGAAAGCATCGGGTAAGTGGGTGAATTTTATCACCTTGGGGGTTCGGGCTTGTTTTCAGTTAACAGGCTTTTGACATTGTTTGGCATGCGCAAATGGATGTCCCTGCTTCTTCTTTTCGTTGCGGCGGCGGGCGATGGCCGGCCGGCGGAGCTCGAGCGCCGCTTTGAGCGGGAGTTTTCCGGAGAGCTGGAAACCGTGGTGATCCGGGCTCCGCGGGGTTTGATTGAGATTTCGAATGCTCCGGCGGGCGGCGCGCTGAAACTCGTGGTCGACCTGCGCGTGCATGATCGCGATTCGAAGGATCGGACGATCTTGGACCGGCTGACACCGGATCTTTTGGCGCCGCTGAAACGGAATGCGGAGGCTGCCTTTCGGGATCTGGCGCCGCGGTTCAAGGCCGACACGAAGCGGGTCGAGATGATCGTGCGCGATTCGCGGCCGGTGGTGTTCGATTCCGACCTCGCCTTGCAGATGATCATCGCGATCCGGGCGGAGGTGCCGGAGGGGGTGAAGTTGCAGGTGAAATCCGTCTCGGCGGGCGTGATCGTCGAGGACTATCGGGGGACGCCCGAGGTGAGCGGCGAGTCGGGTTCCTACTTCGTCAAATCGGTCGACGGCGATTTCGTGGCCAGCACGACAAGCGGAAGCATCACGGTGGGCGAGGTGACGGGGAAGGTCCGGCTTCGCACCGCGAGCGGAAACATTTTGACCGGCAAGCTTCGCGGGCCGGCGAAGCTGTCGAGCGCGAACGGCACCATCGAGGTTCAGCAGGCCTACGACGCATTGAAGATCGATGCCGCCGACGCGGACATCGTGCTCGGCGTGTCGCATCCCTTGCCCAAGTCGATCGACGTCGAGACCTCCGCCGGCACGATCACCCTCAACGTCGATCGCGATCTGCCGCTCACGGTCGACGCGGCCACGCGTCTGCTGGGGAAGGTCCGCACCCGCGGGCTGGAACCCGAGATCCGGCGCGGTTCCTTCAACCAGTCCTCGATGCTGGCCGATTTCAACGGCGGCGGCGAACCGGTGCGGCTGCGCACCACCGGCGGAAACATCCTGCTCGTGGGGCGGGAGCCGCTCGACGGTTGACGGGGCGGGGACGCCCGCGGCCGGTCGCGTCGGCGCGTGTAGTGCCGGAGCCGTGACGACCGTGTCGTGAGCGCCCGCCTTGACAGTCGGGGGAGGGGACCCTAGCCGATGGGACCCAACATGGAGGCCGTCCTAGATCAGCCGGTGTTGGTGCTGAACCGCCTGTGGCAGGCGATCAACGTGATCTGCGTCAAACGCGCCTTCGCCCTGCTCGCGCGGGGGCATGCCTCGGTGGTGCATCATCACCAGGACGATTTCCGCGTTTTCTCCTTTTTGGACTGGATGGACTTCTCGAAGGCGAACCCGCCGCTCGAGACTCTCGACACCGTGCGCACCCCGCGCACGACCATCCGCCTGCCGCGGGTCATCCTGCTTACTTTCTTCGACAAGCTGCCGAGCAAGGAGCTGAAGCTCACGCGCAACAACGTTTTCGCCCGCGACAAGGACACCTGCCAGTATTGCGGGAAGGTCTTTCCCCGCGAGGAACTGAATCTCGACCACGTCATTCCGCGCGACCGCGGCGGCAAGACGACCTGGGAGAACATCGTGTGCTCGTGCATCAAGTGCAATTCGCGCAAGGCCAACCGCCTCCCGCACGAGGCCCACATGCGTCTCGTCTGCAAGCCCGTGCGCCCGAAGTGGCGGCCGGTGATCTCGCTCGTGCTCAACAACCAGCAGCGCGAACGCTGGAAGGATTTCCTCGATCTGGCCTACTGGAACGTCGAGCTGGAGGAGTGAGCGGGGGCGCCCGTGAGTCGGGCGAGACGGCGGCAAAGCACTCCGTAGCTTCCGCTACGGCGGAGCCGTTTCGTGCTGGTGAGCGCGCGGCGACTGTCCCGCCTTACTTCTGCTCGTCCTCTTCGTCGTCCGGCAGATCGTCGTCCGCGTCGTCTTCGCCGAACCCCTCAGCCTGCTCCTCGGCGACATCCATCTGCTGCTTGAGGACGCGTTCGAGGATTTCACTCATGTCCTCGACGACGTCGTAGACTTTTTTGGCGACGAGGATCGGACGGCCGTGGGAAAGGGCGAGCACGGTGCTGTCGCTCGGACGGGCGTCGATCTCGACGATCTTCTGCCCGAGCTCGTTTTTCATCTTGAGGAGGATGCGGGCGTAGAAGGTGCCGTCGTTGACGTCGTTGATCACGACATGCTCGAGGGTGGCGCCGAGGCCGGCGAGGATGTGGCCGATGAGATCATGCGTGAGCGGGCGTTCCTTTTTTTCGCCGTTGAGCGACATCTGGATCGCGTTGCCCACGGCGTGGTCGACGTAGATCACGAAAGTCTTGGCGTCGTCGCCGAGAAAGACGGCGCAACCGTTGGCGGTGGGCATGACGCCTTTGACGGCGACGGGAAGGACGGTGGGCGAGGCCATGACGGGGAAATGACGAACGACAGACGACCAATGTCCAACGAGGAAAATCGGTCAAAAAAGATGGCGCGATTACTCCGCGCCGTGGAGCGCGATGCCCAGCTGGTCGGCGCGGGCAAGCACGGCGGGTTTGTCGACGAGGATGACGCGCCCGGCCTCGAGCACGGCGGCGCGGATATTGGCGGCGTCGAGGCTTTCGAGGGTTTTCAGGCCGAAGCAAGGGACGTCGAACCGGTAGTCCTGCCGGGCTTTCACGGTTTTGACGTAGAGGCACTCGTCGGTCTTCAGGGTGCCGGCGCGGCGGATCATCTCGTCGGTGCCTTCGTAGGCTTCGACGGCGAGCACGGTGCCTTTGCGGACGACGCAGCCTTGGCCGATATCGAGCCGGGCGCATTCGCGGGCGATGTGCAGACCGTGCTCCACGTAGTCGCGGTCGATGGGGAGTTTCTTTTTCGTCATCGCGCCCGGGGTGGCGAGGTGGGCGTCGATGAAGGATCGGGCGTCGAGCAGGTGAACGCCGAGGCTCTCGATCTCTTTGGCGATCGCGCCGAAGATCGTCTCGGCGTTGCGACGCTTCAGCGTGGCGAGAATCGCGAGCGCCTTCAGGTCGGGATGCAGGCCGGAGAAGAGGCGGCGAGGCGAGACCTGCCCGGCCATGATGGCGTAGCCGGCGCCAAATTTTTTCAGGGCCTTCAACATGGCTCCCACCTGGCCGACCTTGATGCGTGCGCGGTCGGATTCGGGAAAAGTCGACTCCAGCTCGGGGGCGGTCTCTCCCTCCATCGCGATGAGCCGCAACGGCACGCCGGCGGCGCGGATGCATTCGGCGATGAGCGCGGGATAGCGGCTTTGGCCGGCGATGAGCGCCACGGGGCGGCCGGGATCGAAGTCCGGCGGCAGAAAAGCGGAGAGGGGGGAGGACATCGGCGAAGGCCTATGACCAAGGAGCCGCGAGCGATGGCAAGCCTCGGGAATCGGGCCGCGGAAGATCGAAATCGAGCGGGACGTTCTCCGGTTTTTTCCGGGCCGGAGGCCGGGGCGTGTTTCGGTAAACCCCGTCCACGACTGTGCGGCGACTAAATGACGTTGCCCGCGTGCGGGCCGGAACCCTTCACTCGCGCCTTATTTTCCCACCATGGCCACGCATCCTCTTGTCTCAGCGTTTGAACAGGCCGGCCAAGGCCACGTTTTCGCCCACTTCGAGGCGCTTGACTCCGCGCAACAGGCGGAACTGCTCGCCGACGCCCAGGAGATCGATCTGGCCGAGATCGCCGAACTGAACCGGACGCTCGTGCAGAAGAGCGCCGCGGCCGGCGTCGACCTCTCCGATCTGTCGCCCGCGCCCTATCACGCGCTCCCGAAAAACGGCGGCGACGCCGCGGCCTGGGCCGAGGCCAAACGTCTCGGCGAGGAAGCCCTGCGCGCCGGTCGGGTGGCGGCCTTCGTCGTCGCGGGAGGGCAGGGGACCCGTCTTGGTTACGACGGTCCCAAGGGCACCTATCCGGTCACGCCCGTCCTCAAGAAGAGCCTCTTCCAGGTTTTCGCCGAAAAGATCCGCGCCGCGGGCATCCGCTACGGCAAGCCGCTGCACTGGTTCATCATGACCAGCCACATCAACCACGCCGCGACCGAGGCCTTTTTCAAGGAGCACAATTTCTTCGGTCTCGAGGAATCGCACGTGCACTTCTTCCGCCAGGGCCGCATGCCGGCGGTGGGTTTCGACGGCAAGATCCTCCTCGAGGAAAAACACCGCGTGGCGATGTCGCCCGACGGTCACGGCGGCTCGCTTCGCGCGCTCCACCGCAGCGGTGCGCTCGACCTCATGCAGCGCGAGGGCATCGACATCCTCAGCTACTTCCAGGTCGACAACCCGCTGGTGCGTTTCATCGACCCCGCCTTCATCGGTTGGCACCTCAAGACCCGCTCGGAGATGAGCAGCAAGATGGTGCCGAAGGCCTACGCCGGCGAGAAGGTCGGCCACTTCTGCGCGCAGCGCGGCAAGACCGTCGTCATCGAATACTCCGACCTGCCGAAGGCCATGCAGGAGGAGACCGATCCCGCCACCGGCAAGCTCCGCTTCGTCGCCGGCTCGATCGCGATCCACCTGCTCGACCGCGAGTTCATCCGCCGCATGGCGACCGGCGCCGACGCGCTGCCCTTCCACCGCGCGGACAAGAAGATCCCCTGCCTCGACGCCGCCGGCAACCCGGTGAAGCCCGAGAAGGCCAACGGCGTGAAGTTCGAGATGTTCGTCTTCGACGCGCTGCCCTTCGCGAACAACCCGGTCATCATCGAAACCGACCGCGCCGACGATTTCTCGCCGGTAAAAAACGCCGAGGGGCTCGACTCGCCCGGGACGTGCGCCGAGGACCAGCTGCGCCAGTTCGCTCGCTGGGCCAACGCCAACGGCGCCGCCGTGCCGGTCGACGCCACCGGCCTGCCGCCCTTCGTCTTCGAGGTGTCGCCGCTTTTCGGATACGACGAGGACAGCTTCGCCGCCTCTTGGGCCGCCCGCTCGCCGAAACCCGCCATCTCGGCCGGAATCGTGCTTACCTGAGTTTTTCGCCCACGGAACACACGGAAGACACGGAAAGACCGAGCGGAAGAAACTGAGATGGCCCACGAAGCACACGAAATGACACGAAAAGCGGAGGCTTGGGTTTCGTGTCATTTCGTGTGTTTCGTGGGCACTTGATCGGTCTGCCTCGGCTTTTCTCTTTCAGTGTCTTCCGTGTGTTCCGTGGGCGCCTAAATCACTTCCTCCATCTTCCACCACATGAGTCTTCTCGCCTCCCTCCAAACCGCCGCCACCGCCGGCCAGCTCCTCCCGTCCACCCTCAAGAATCTCGAGACCTGGCTCTCCGCCGGTCTTCCCGCTTGGGCCACCGCTTCGCTCGAGGAGCTCGTCGCGAAGCAGGAGTGGGCCGAGCTGAACGACCGTTTTTATCGCGACCTCGAGTTCGGCACCGGCGGCATGCGCGGTCGCACCATCGGACGCGTTTCCACCGCCGCCGAGCAGGGCAAGGTCGGCCCGATGGGCACGCCCGAGCACGCCGCCATCGGCAGCAACATCCTCAACGACTACACGCTCGTTCGCGCCACCATCGGCCTCTACCGCCACACCGCCGGCTACCTCAAGGCCCAGGGCGATTCACGTCTGCCTTCGCTCGTCATCGCGCACGATGTCCGCCACTTCTCGCGTCACTTCTGCGAACTCGCCGCCTCCACCTGGTCGCGCCTCGGCGGACAAGCCTACATCTTCGACGGCCCGCGCTCCACGCCCCAGCTCAGCTTCACCGTGCGCTGGCTCGGCGCCAACTGCGGCGTCGTCATCACCGCCAGCCACAACCCGCCCCACGACAACGGCTTCAAGGCCTACTTCGACGACGGTGCGCAGGTCATCGCCCCGCACGACAAGGGCATCGTGTCCGAAGTCGGCAAGGTCGCCCTCGGCGAGTTGCAGGCCTACTTCACCAAAGACCTCTCGCGAGTGGTCACGCTCGGCTCCTCCGCCGACGAGGCCTACCGCAAGGCCGCCGCCACCGCGGTGATCGATCCCTCGGTTTTCCAGGCCGCCAAGCTCAAGGTCGCCTTCACATCGATTCACGGCGTGGGCAACATCATGTCCGTGCCGCTGCTCAAGGAGACCGGTGTCGAGTTGCACGAGGAGCCCGCGCAGGCCGTGCACGACCCGCGTTTCCCGACGGTCAAGTCGCCCAACCCCGAGAACGCCGAGGCCCTCGCCCTCGCCGTGAAGCTCGCCGACGACAACGGCCTCGACCTCGTCATGGCCACCGACCCCGACTGCGACCGCATGGGCGCCGCCGTGCGCGGCAAGGACGGCAAGATGCACCTCCTCACCGGAAACCAGATCGGCGCGCTGATGACCGAGTATCGAATTTCCCGATACAAGGAGCTCGGCATCATCCCCAAGGCCGGCACCGACCGCGCCGCGCTCGTGAAGACCTTCGTCACCACCGCGATGCAGGACGAGATCGCCCGCTCGCACGGGGTGAAGGTCGTCAACACCCTCACCGGCTTCAAGTGGATCGCGGCGAAGATCCGCGGCTACGAGGACCAGCTCAAGGCCGGCTACCTCGCCAGGCACGGCGTTGCGCTCGACTACAACGCCACGCCCTTCGCCAGCCGCGCCAAGCTGCTCCAGGAGTTCTCCACCTTCTACCTCTTCGGTTGCGAGGAGAGCTACGGCTACCTCGCCAACGACCTGGTGCGCGACAAGGACGGCAACTCCGCCTGCCTCATGCTCGCCGAGGTCTGCGCCCACGTGAAGAGCCGCGGGCTCACCGTGCCGGAGTATCTCGACGAAATCTACCTGCGCACCGGCTACTTCCTCGAGGGCGTGATCAACCTCTACTACGAGGGCGCGAGCGGCGCGGCGAAGATCCGCCGCATCCTCGACACCTACCGCGCCGAGCCGCCCAAGGCCTTCGGCGACGTGGCCGTGACGAAGTTCGAGGACTTCGGCCGTCAGGACATCCGCGACAGCGACGGCGAACTCGTGCCGAAGCAGGACCTCTACCTCGTCACGCTGGCCAACGGCTACACCTTCGCCGCGCGCGGCTCGGGCACCGAGCCGAAGATGAAGTTCTACGTCTTCGCCAAGGCCCCGGTGAAGAGCGCCGACGAGCTGCCCGCCGTGAAGGCCGCGGTGAAGACCGAGCTCGACCGCGTGAAGGCGCTCATCGAGGCCGACGCGCAAAAACGCGCCGAGAGCTGAGGTCGGGCTCGTTGTAGCCTTCGTTGTAGCCCCGACCGCTGGTCGGGGTCGGGGGCCCCCGGCCAGCGGCCGGGCCTACATCAGGCCGGCCGCGAGTTCGCGGCGAGCAGCGCGCGCAAACGCGCCGTGGTCGCGTCGCGGTCCAGACGTGACGCGGCCACGTCGAGCACCAAGGACTCCCACGCGTCGATCGCGGCCGCACTGCGCGGCGGTGTATCCACCACGCCGTTACAACGCAGGAAGACGAGGCAGGCGCCGAGCGCCACGCGTTTGTTCCCGTCGACGAAGGGATGGTTGCGGCAAAGATAGAACAAATACGCGGCCGCGATCTCGACCGGGTCCGTGAACACCGGTTCGCCGAAGGCGGTGGCCTGCGGTGCGGCGACCGCCGACTCCAACATGCCACGGTCGCGCAGCCCGGCGCCGCCGCCGTGGGCGCGCAGGGCGGCCGCGTGGATGGCTTCGACGGCCGCCACCGTGAGATGGGCGAGGGGCATGCTCACGACAGACGGCGGAAAACCTCGTCGTAGTCCTGAATGACCTTCTCGGCCACCTCGGTGGCGCGCTCGGGCGTGATGACCGGGCGGATCGGGGTGAGCGTGATCGTGCCGCTGTCATGCACGACCACGTCCACAGCGTCTCCCACCTTCAGGCGCGCCAACTCCATCAGGGCGCTGTCGAAGGTGATGCCTTGCGAGTTGCCGATCTTGGAAATGGTTTTGACCATAATGTAATACGATGTATTACATTGTAATCAAGGGCAAGGCTGAGGTGTAAGTATCCTGCTCACAAAAAGCTCTGCTGCTTCGGTGCTTTCGCGGCCTCGGCGGCGGCCTCTTCCTCGGGGGTGGGGTTGAGATGGCGGGGAGGGCGCGTCGCGCGCTGGGCCACGGCGCTTTCGCGGTCGGCCACGATGCGGTCGCAGATGCTGTGGATCTGCAGGCGCAGCCACTGGGCGGTGCTGCTCTCCGGGCGGTAGTCGGCCGGGCCGTAGTGGTCGATGCGTCCCGAGGCGCGCAGACGGTCGTTTTGGGCGAACTCGTCCGAACGCGCGGGGTTGTAGACGGCGTAGGCTTTGCCTCCGCCCTTTTTCGTCACGGAGAAACTTGGAACGTCGCTCGGGCCGTCGGCGATGTAGATCATGTTCTGGAAGGGCACGCGGCGATCCTCGGGGGCGACGCTCGCATTCACGTCGATGGCCGGGTTTTTGTTCGTGCCTTTGTTGATCTCGAAGAGGGCGCGGGTCTTGGTCGTGTTGTCGATGACGAGACCGATTTGCGCGATGAGCGCCTCCGTCTCCAATCCGAAGTCCGTCTGCCGGAGGAAGCCGGGCTGGAGCGGGTTCTCGATGAATTCGCAACCCCAGATGTTGTCGACGTAGGGCGCGATCGCGCTGCCGCGGATCATCTCGGCGAGGCCGGTGCTCACGATGTAGTGCTCGAGCCGGATGTCGTGTTTGCGGTAGGCCTCCTTCTCGGTGACGTAGCCCTGCGCGACGCGGAAGAACTCGGGCAGGCCGGGGTAAAATTTGATCTCGGCGCCGCACTCGCGGAGGATCTTGTTGCTCAGCTTCGGCATCTTGCCCGCGAGCACGTAGGTGAGCAGGTGGTTGAGGTAGGCGATCTCGGGGGAGAGGTGGTAGCCGCGTTTCCGGTAGTGGCCCACGAGGCTGTTCGTCTCGTGCCAGAAGCTGTTTTCATCGATGCCGTAGCGCCGGAAGAGCGGCGACTGCATGTATTCCGGGATAAGCGTCTTGTCGAAGTCCCAGATGCAAGCGATGATGTTCTGCGTGAAGAGAGTCGTGGCCATGGCGGATCAACACCGTTAGCGGGGGCAAACCTGTCCCGCCCGCGGCTTCGTGCGTGCAACGCAAGCCGCAAGCCGCTTTCCGCGCAATCCGCAACGCGAGCGTATCCTCGCCGTCTTTCAGGTCTCCGCCCCCATCCCTCTCTTCCATGGTCACTTTGCCCGACATCACGCCTTTCCGCCGCCGGCTCGACGAGCTCGACGCGCAGATGCGTGCCCCCTCCTTTTATTCCAACGCCCGCGCCGCCGCTGACATCACGCGCGAACACCAGCGCCTCGCCTCGCTTCTTTCCGACCACGCCGCCTTGGAGAAGGCGCACGCCGACATCGCCGAAATGAAGGCCTTGCTGCGCGATTCGGGCGGCGATCCGGAACTGCGCGAACTCGCCGGGGCCGAGCTGCCCGCGCTCGAAAAACGCGTGGAGGAGCTGCACACCGCCGTGCTACGCCAGATGATCCCGACCGAGGCGACCGACTCGCGCAACACCGTGGTCGAGATTCGCGCCGGCACGGGTGGCGAGGAGGCAGCGCTTTTCGCCGCGTCGCTCGCGCGCATGTATCAACGTTATTGTGACACGCGTCGCTGGACGGTCGAGCCGATGGGCAGCTCCGTCTCGGAACGCGGCGGTTTTCGCGAGGTGAGTTTCCTCGTGCGCGGACAGGACGTCTACAAGGAGCTCAAGTTCGAGAGCGGCGTGCACCGCGTGCAGCGCATCCCGAGCACCGAGGCCAACGGCCGCATCCACACCTCGACCGTCACCGTCGCCGTGCTGCCCGAGGCCGAGGAGGTGGACGTGCAGATCGATCCGCAGGATCTCGAGATCACCGTGCAACGCGCCAGCGGCCCCGGCGGCCAGGGCGTCAACACGACCGACTCCGCGGTGCGCATCATCCACAAGCCGACCGGCCTGATGGTCTTCTGCGCCGACGGTCGTTCGCAGCTCAAGAACAAGGCCAGCGCGATGGCCGTGCTCCGCGCCCGTCTGCTCCAGAAAAAGCAGGACGACGAGGCCGCGAAATACGCCGCGCAGCGCAAGGGCCAGATCGGCACCGGCGACCGCAGCGAGCGCATCCGCACCTACAACTTTCCTCAGAACCGGCTCACCGACCATCGCATCGGACTCACCTTGCACAGCCTGCCGCAGGTGATGGAGGGCGAACTCGGGCCGGTGATCGAGGCGCTGCAAAAGGCCGACCTCGAGCGGAAGCTGGCCGAGCTCACCGGCCAGTCCTACGACATGAAACGCTTCGCCGCCGGCGACGACGACGAGGACTGAGTTTTAAGAACCACGAAACACACGAAAGGGATCATGCAGGCCGCTCGTTCAGGTTTTCGTGTATTTCGTGTGTTTCGTGGTTAATTCCTTCTGATCACATGCTGTCGCTGCTTGAGATCATCACCAAGACGACCGACTTCTTCGCCGCGAAGGGCGTCGAGTCGCCGCGTCTCAACGCCGAGCAGATCATCGGCCACGCGCTCGGGCTGAAACGCATGCAGCTCTACGTCCAGTTCGAGCGCCCGCTCTCCGGGGCCGAGCTGGACAAGATCCGTCCTCTCGTGAAACGCCGTGCCCAGCGCGAGCCGTTGCAACACATCCTCGGCACGGTGGAGTGGGGCGGGCTCACCTTGAAGTGCGACAAACGCGCGCTCGTGCCGCGGCCCGAGACCGAGGAGCTTTTCGAGCTGGTGCTCGAACGCGCCAAGCCCGCCGAGGGCGCCGCGCCGCGCGTGCTCGATCTCGGCACCGGCACCGGCGCGCTCGCGCTCGCGCTCGCCAAGGCCTGGCCCTCCGCGCGCGTCACCGCCGTCGACGCGAGCGACGACGCGCTCGCGCTCGCGCGCGAAAACGCCTACGCGACCGGGCTCGCGGAACGCGTCGTGTTTTTGAGGTCGGACTGGTTCTCCGCGCTGCCGGCCGACGCGGTGTTCGACGTGATCGTGAGCAACCCGCCTTATCTTACGGACGAGGAGGTGGCGGCGGCCGAGCCCGAGGTGAGGCTCCACGATCCCCGTCCCGCGCTCGTGGCGCCGGATGCGGGATTGGCCGATTTGAAAAAGATCATCGCCGGAGCGGCGTCTCGTCTCGCCCCCGGCGGATTGCTCGCGCTGGAGACCGGGGTGGGGCAACACGCGGCGTTGTTGGCGGAGATCGCCGCGGCGGGATTGCGCGAGGGGGAAGGGCGGCTCGATTTGCGCGGGCGCGAGCGCTTCGTTTTCGCGCGTCGCTGAAGCATGGATCTCGCCGCACAAGTCCGCGCATGGTGGGAACGGGCGCGGGCTTGGACGTGGGCGGAACGATCGGCCGGTTTCGCGTGTGCCGCGACCGTGCTCGGGCTTCTGGTCTGGGCCGCGCGGCTGTGGTCCGAATGGCGGACGAATCCCGATCTTTCCCACGGTTTCCTCGCCTTGCCGGTGTTGTTTCTTTTGTGGCGGCGGGCGGCGGAAGAGGCGCCCGCGGCGCGCGGCTTGGGGCGGAGGGCGCAGGTGGCGTGTGTGACGCTCGGGAGCGTGGCGCTGCTGTTGTCGGCCCCGCTTGCGACGGTCTACGCGGTGGCGATGGGCTGGTCCTCGGCGCCGACGCTTTTCCTCCTTTCCGTGGCGATGGGAGGTGCGGCGGTTTTGGCCGGGACGCTGGCGGCGGGCGAGGAAGTCCGCTGGATTCGACCGGGGTGGGCGGCTTTGGTGATCCCGGTCGTGATTGTCCTGAGCGCGCCCTTGCCGCCGGGCACCTACGTGAGGCTGACGCTCGGCTTGCAGGAGTTCATCACCGCGGGGGTGGTGGAGACCCTGCGGTTGTTTGGCGTGCCGGCGATGCGCGCGGGCAACGTGATCCATCTCGGCACGACTTCGGTCGGAGTGGAGGAAGCCTGCAGCGGCGTGCGCAGCCTGATCTCCTGCGTGCTCGCGGGTTTCGTGCTTTCGGCGCTGATGCTGCGTGCGCGGGGACGCCGGGCGGTTCTGGTGCTGGTGGCGGCGCCGCTCGCGTTGTTCACGAATTTCCTGCGTTCGCTCACGCTCACGCTTTTGGCTCGGGGCGGGGTCGACATCGCCGGCGCGTGGCATGACGGGCTGGGATTCGCGGTGCTCGGGGTGACGACCGCCTTGTTGGCGTGGTTGGCCGCGACGTTGGAGGCCGGCGATTGCCGGGAACCGGAGCGGGGGGGGCCGGCGGCGAAGCCGGCACGGGAGACGCTTTGGCCGGGCGCGATTTCGGCGGGCGTGCTGGTTTTGGCGGCGCTGTGGTTGGGGTATGTGGTGGCGCGCACGGAGAGGCGAGTGACGGAATCGGGGCCGGTGCCGGATTTGGCGCGTTTGGTGCCGGCGGAACCCGGAGGCGGATGGGAGGTGCGGACGCGAGACGATCTGTTCCTCTACAGCGGCACCTTGCAGACGGAGCATCTGCTGGAGCGCGTGTATCAACGTCGTGACCGGGGCGGCGTCACCCAGGTCTCGGTGTATGTGGCTTGGTGGCCGGCGGGCCGCACCTCGGTGAGCACGGTGGCGGCGCATACGCCGGAGTCGTGCTGGCCGGGGACGGGGTGGGTGATGGACAAGAACCGGAGCGTGCGACGGACGTTGCCCCTCCCGGGCGGACGCGCGCTGGAGGAGGCCGAGCAACGCGTGTTCTGGCAGGGGAAGTATCCGCAGCGGGTGTGGTTTTGGCATCTGGTCGGTGGGGCGCCCTTCCGGCCATTCAATCCGCTTTCGTGGCGCGACCAGCTTTCGGTGTTTTTCGAACACGGGGTGCGGCGGGATCAGGCGCAGGCCTTTGTGCGGATTTCGACCAATCGCGAGTGGGAGGAGATCGCGGACGAGTCGCTGGTCGCGGAGGTGTTGAAGGGCTTCGTCGAGCTCGGCGTGCCGGTGCGGCAAGATGGCGCCTAGCCGGGATTTGGGCCCAGGCGTGAAAACGCTGTTGCGCGGTCGCGGACGGTGATTAGCTCTCAGCGCCGTCGTTCTGACGCGCCATTAGTATATCGGCTATTATGTGTGCTTCCCAAGCATGAGAGGTCGGTTCGACTCCGACATGGCGCACCAGATTTTCGGAAAGGCGTCTCCCGTTTCGGGAGGCGCCTTTTGTTGTCCATGACGGAAGCGCCCGCCAGGGCGGACGAATATGGGATGGCGGCGGGCCGGCGCGCACGCATGATGGGGACATGCCCACCGCGATTGTATTGTTGAAGACGGACCGCAAACGAGTGACCGGCATCGCCGAGAACCTGCTGGAAATTCCCGATGTCTCGGAGGTCTACTCCGTGTCGGGGCGGCACGATTTGCTGGTGGTGATCAAGTGCGAGGATCTCGATCGCATCGAATCGGTGATCACCGACCAGGTGATCAAAACGGAGGGCATCCTCGAAAGCGAAACGATGTTCGCCTTCCGCAGCTACGACAAACGCGAGGGCGGCAAGGCGATCGACGTGGATTGACCCGCCGAAAAAAGGCGCCGCCGGAAACCGGGGCGCCTTGGTCGGGTGAGATCGGGGGCGACGTCAGATCGCGTGGATCGCGCTTTTGCTGACGGCGAGAGCGGCTTCCTTGAGCGCCTCGCTCATGGTCGGGTGGGCGTGGATGGTGCGCGCGAGGTCCTCGGCGCTGCCGCCGTATTCCATGTGGGCGACGACTTCGCCGATGAGTTCGCCGGCGCCGCGGCCCACGATCTGGCAACCGAGGAGTTTGTCGGTCTGCGCGTCGGCGATGATCTTCACGAAACCGTCGGTGGCGTCGGCGGCGATGGCGCGGCCGTTGGCGGCGAAGTTGAACTTGCCGACGTTGACCTTGAGCCCCTTGGCCTTGGCGGCGTCCTCGCCGAGGCCGACGGAGGCGACCTCGGGTTCGGTGTAGATGATGGCGGGCATGAGGTCCCAGTTGATGTGGCCGTGTTTGCCGGCGATCCACTCGGCGACGGCGACACCGTCCTCCTCGGCCTTGTGGGCGAGCATGGGGCCGTCGATCACGTCGCCGATCGCCCACACGCCGGGGGCGGTCGTGCGGAGCTGCGCGTCCACCTTGACGCGCTTCTTGTCGGTGAGTTCGACGCCCGCCTTTTCGAGGTCGAGACCGTCGGTGTAGGGACGGCGGCCGACGGCGACGAGGACCACGTCGGCGGGGATCTCGAGAGCCTTGCCTTCGCGCTCGGCGGTGAGGATGCGCTTCTTCGCGTCGTAGCCGGTGACCTTCGCGTTGGTCTCGATCTTCAAGCCCTGGCGGGTGAGCGAGCGGGTGAAGTGGCGGACGATGTCGTCGTCGTTGGCGGCGGCGATCTTCGGGAGAAACTCGACCACGGTGACCTCGGCGCCGAGGCGCGCCCAGACGGAGCCGAGCTCGAGGCCGATGGCGCCGCCGCCGATGACGGCGAGGCGTTTGGGAACGGCGGGCAGGTTGATCGCGTGGTCGGAGGAGACGACCTGCTTGCCGTCGAACTTGAGGAAGGGGAGCTCGACCGGGGCGGAGCCGGTGGCGATGACGATGTTCTTGGCGGTGAGGGATTGGTCGCCGACCGCGACGGTGTTGGCCGAGGTGAACTTCGCCTCGCCGGTGATGACGGTGACCTTGCGGGCCTTGGCGAGGGCGGCGACGCCGCCGGTCAGCTTGGTGACGACGTCGTCCTTCTTTTTGAGAAGCGCGGCGAGGTCGAGGGAGACGCCGTCGATCTTGATGCCGTGAAGCGCGGCGTGGTGCTTGGCGAAGGCGAACTGCTCGGAGGAGTGGAGCAGGGCCTTGGACGGGATGCAGCCGACGTTGAGGCAGGTGCCGCCGAGGGTCTTGCGTTTTTCGACGAGGGCGACCTTGAGCCCGAGCTGGGCGGCGCGGAAGGCGCAGACGTAGCCGCCGGGACCGGCGCCGATGACGATGAGGTCGAAGGATTGGGAGGACATGGACGTGTAGGGGATGGCCACAAAAAGCACAAAAGGCCCAAAAAGCGGAAAGAGAGACGGCTCTCTTTTGTGCCTTCTGTGCCTTTTGCGGCTAAGCGGTTTTGGAGTTTAGACGCTGAGGAGGAGGCGGGTGGGGTCTTCGATGGCCTGCTTCACCTTCACGAGGAAGGTGACGGCTTCCTTGCCGTCGACGAGGCGGTGGTCGTAGGACAATGCCAGATACATCATCGGGCGGATGACGACCTGGCCGTTGATGGCGACGGGGCGCTCGTTGATCGCGTGAAGGCCGAGGATGGCGCTCTGAGGGGCGTTGATGATCGGCGTGGAGAGCATCGAGCCGAAGATGCCGCCGTTGGTGATGGTGAACACGCCGCCCTCGAAGTCGGGGAGACCGAGCTTGCCCTCGCGGGCGCGCTTGGCGACGTCGCCGATGGCCTTCTCGATGCCGGCCATGTCGAGCTTGTCGCAATCGCGCACGACGGGGACGACGAGGCCCTTGTCGGTCGAGACGGCCATGCTGATGTCGTAGTAGTGGTTCTGGACGATCTCGTCGCCGTCGATCTGGGCGTTGACGGCGGGGACCTCCTTGAGCGCGTGGACGACGGCCTTGGTGAAGAAGGACATGAAGCCGAGCTTCACGCCGTTTTTCTTCACGAAGTCGTCCTGATACTTTTTGCGCAGCTCCATGACGGCGGACATGTCGACCTCGTTGAAGGTCGTGAGCATGGCGGCCTCGTGTTGGGCGGAGACCAGGCGCTTGGCGATGGTCTGGCGCAGCTTGGTCATCTTGACGCGGGTGCGCTTGCCGGCGGGCGGGGTGGAGACGACGGGCGGGGTGGCGGGAACGGCGTTGGCGGGCGCGGCGGCGACGGCGGCGGCGACTTCCTTGGGGGAGGCGGCCGCGGCGGCGAGCATGTCGCCCTTGGTGACGCGTCCGCCCTTGCCGGTGCCGGCGACGCTGGCGGGATCGATGCCGGTCTCGGCGGCGAGGCGGCGGACGGCGGGCGACTGGGCGTCGTGCGCGGCGGGAGCGGGCGCCGGGATGGCGGCGGGCGATCCGGAGGGCGCGGCGGGCGTCTTCTTCTCGACGCTGACGGGATGGGCGGGCGAGGGGGCGGTGGCGGAGTTGGAGACGGCGCTGTCGTCGATCTTGGCGACGACCTCGCCGATCTTGACCTCGGCGCCGGCCTCGACGGCGAGGGTGATGACGCCGGCGACCTCGGCGACGCCTTCGGAGGTGATCTTGTCGGTCTCGAGCTCGAAGAGGGGCTGGTCCTTCTTCACGGTGTCGCCGTTCTTGACGTGCCACTTGGCGAGCACGCCGGAGCTGATGGATTCGCCGAGGGGCGGGATTTTGACTTCGATGATCATTCTAGAGTGAAGATTAGGGTGAAGTTGAAGGTTAAGGCAGGGAGGCGCGCGCCGGAGGGACGTCTCCCTTCGCTTGAACCCGGGCCTTAACCCGGCGGCCTTCAGGCTTTGAAGGCCTCCTTGAGGAAGGCGTTGAGCTCGATCTTGTGGACGGCGAGGGCGCCGACGGCGGGCGAGGCGGCGGCGTCGCGGCCGACGTAGCGGGCCTTGCGGCCGAAGATGGTCTCAAGCTCGGGGGCGATGTAGCTCCAGGCGCCCATGTTCTGAGGCTCCTCCTGGCACCAGACGAGGTCGGCCTTGGCGTGGGCTTTGGCGACGCGAGCGAGCTCGTCCTTGTGCAGCGGATACAGCTGCTCGATGCGGACGATCGCGACGTCCTCGATGCCGTTGGCGACGCGGTAGGAGTGGAGGTCGTAGTAGACCTTGCCGGAGCAGAGGATGAGGCGGCGCGCTTTTTTCGGCGCGTGGGGATCGGCGATGATCTCCCGGAAGTGGCCGTCGGTGAGATCCTCGAGCTTGGAGACCGCGAGCGGGTTGCGGAGGAGGCTCTTCGGCGACATGACGACGAGCGGCTTGCGCAGCTCGCTCTTCATCTGGCGACGGAGGGCGTGGAAGTAGTTCGCCGGGGTGGTGATGTTGACCACCTGGATGTTGTCCTCGGCGCAGAGCTGGAGGAAACGCTCGAGACGGGCGGAGGAGTGCTCGGGACCCTGGCCCTCGTAGCCGTGGGGCAGGAGGAGGACGAGGCCGGAGACGCGCTGCCACTTGGATTCGCCGGAGACGATGAACTGGTCGATGACGACCTGGGCGCCGTTGGCGAAGTCGCCGAACTGGGCCTCCCAGATGCAGAGCATCTGGGGGTAGTCGAGGGAGTAGCCGTAGTCGAAGCCGAGCACGGCGGCCTCGGAGAGGAGGGAGTTGTAGACGCAGAACTTGGCCTGCTCGGGGGCGAGGTTGAGGAGGGGGACGTAGCGCTCGCGGGTCTCGGTGTCGTAGAGGACGGCGTGGCGGTGGCTGAAGGTGCCGCGTTCGCAGTCCTGGCCGGAGAGGCGGACGGGGGTGCCCTCGACGAGAAGGGTGCCGAAGGCGAGGGATTCGCCCATGGCCCAGTCGACCGGGCCGCCGTTGAGGACGGCGGCACGCTGGTCGAGGAGGCGCTTGATCTTGGGGTTGGCGGTGAAGTTGGCGGGGAGGGTGGTGAGACCCTTGACGACAACTTGTAACAAGTCCTTGGATACGCCGGTCGGGATCGGGGCGTGGCTGTAGCCGGCCTGGAAGACGGGGTTGGAGTCGCGGAAGGGGTCGCCCTGTTCGCCGGCGGCCTTGCGCTCGAGCTCGGCCTTCTTGGCCTTCTCGAGGGAGGAGTCCATGGCGGCGGAATACTCGGCCTTGATGGCGTCGGAGTCGGCCTGGGTGTGGGTGCCCTCGGCGACGAGCCGCGCGGTGTAGATCGTGGAGACCTGCGGGTGGACGGCGACCTTCTTGTAGAGGGTGGGCTGGGTGAAGGCGGGCTCGTCGGCCTCGTTGTGGCCATGCTTGCGGTAGCAATACATGTCGATGACGACGTCGCGCTGGAACTTCACGCGGAACTCTAGGGCGAGGCGGGCGACGTGGCAGACGGCCTCGGGGTCGTCGCCGTTCACATGGAAGATCGGGGCCTCGATCATCTTGGCCACGTCGGTGCAGTAGCGCGTGGAGCGGGAGTCGCTCGGGAGCGTGGTGAAGCCGATCTGGTTGTTGATGACGAAGTGGACGGTGCCGCCGGTGCGGTAGCCGGGGAGCTGGGAGAAGTTGAGCGTCTCCGCGACCACGCCCTGGCCGGCGAAGGCGGCGTCGCCGTGTATCAGGAATGGACATACACGGCGGCGCTCGGTGTCGCCGCGGATGCGCTGGCGCGCGCGGGCCTTGCCCTCGACGACGGGGTTGACGATCTCGAGGTGGGAGGGGTTGGCGGCGAGGCGGACCTCGACGGTTTTGCCGGAGGAGGTGGTGAGGGCGGACTCGTAGCCGAGGTGATACTTCACGTCGCCGTCGCCCGCGACGGTGTGCGGGATGTAGTTTTCCGAGAACTGCTCGAAGAGGACGTCGAAGGGTTTGCGGAGGATGTTGGAGAGGACGGAGAGGCGGCCGCGGTGGGCCATGCCCATGACGAACTCCTCGACGCCGACCTCGGGCGCGTGCTCGATCATGGCGTCGAAGGCCGCGATCATGGTTTCGCCGCCCTCGAGGGAGAAGCGCTTCTGGCCGACGAACTTGGTGTGAAGGAACTTCTCGAAGAGCTCGGCCTTGTGGAGGCGGCGCAGGATGCGGGTCTTCTCGGCCTTGGTGAAGGAGGGGGTGTTCTCGGTGGACTCCATGCGGGCCTGGAGCCACTCGCGGGCGTCGTGGTCCTGCACGTGCATGAACTCGACGCCGATGGTGCCGCAGTAGGTTTTCTTCAGGGCGCGCTGGATGTCGCGGAGCTTCTTTTGTCCGCCGCCCTGGAAGTTCGTGAGGGTGAAGCTTTCGTCGAGGTCCTCCTCGTCGAGACCGAAGTGGGCGAGGCTGAGCTTCGGGTGGGGCGGCGGCTTTTCCCCCAGGGGATCGAGGTGGGCCTCGAGGTGGCCGTGGGAGCGATGCGCGTTGATGTAGCGGATGATCTGCGCCTGCTTGTAGGAATCGATGACCTTCACGCCCGCGGCGGTGGCGGCGGCGACGGTCGGCGCCGAGCCGGCGCCGGTGTTACCAAGGGTGAATCCTTGGAAGAAAGCGCGCCAGGTGGGGTCGACGGAGTCGGGATTGTCGAGCCATTGGGCGTAGGCGGCTTCGATGACGTCGGAATTCGCGCGAGCGGCGAGAGGGACGGAGTTCATGGAGGGTTGGCGGGACGAGTCGGAGAAGAAAAATCTAGCCGAGACCGGGAAATGGAGGAAGGGTGAGACTTACGCCATCGTCCCCGGCGGCTCAAGGGGCTAAGGGGAAGGGCGGCGGGTTTGAGTTTTGCTAAACCTCTGGCAGGGTTACTTTAAATTATCGAATAAACGAGGCATGGAGACGGATATCAAAGAGTCCCTTATCCGGATGCTGGATGCGATTAAGGCGTCTAATGCACCGGTGATTGCCGAGGAGATGGCGCGCCTGGATGACCTGGCCTCGCGGGGACGGGAAACTTTGCATCCGCAACTGCTTCATTTTCTGACACGTCGGAGCTACGCGAAGGCGGCCATGTTTCTCGGCGGAGCCGAGGATATCCCGGTCGGCGTGTGCGGCGGAAAGGCGGCGCGACCGAACGCGGAGGTCGCGCGATGAGTCGCTCCGAAAAGAGCAGGATCGCGACCGACGGCGGGGCGAATCTGGGTCAAAACCCCTTCGCCTCGGCGCTGGGCGGATTAGGCGGACTGATGCCGGCCAAAGCGCCAAACGACTCCGAGGCGAAGGTCCGGGGCGAGCCGGGGCCGGTCAAAAACCGCGGTCGTGTGGACGTGCTTCGCACCACCGCCGGGCGCGGCGGCAAGACCGTGACGGTGGCGAAAAATTTCGTCGGCATCGGGCTGCCGGAGAAGGAGGCGCTGTGCAAAAAAATGCGCGCCGCCGCCGGCTGCGGAGGCACGGTGAAAGACGGAGCGATCGAGATCCAGGGCGATCAACGCGAGGTCGTCGCCCGTGTGCTGCGCGAGGCGGGCTTTCGGCCGGTGATGGCGGGCGGTTGAGCGCGGCGCGGTTTGGGTTCTCTTCCGCTTTTCGTTCACGCGGCCCGGCCTTTGCCCGGGATGCGTCCTAGCGTTTCAACCAGCCGAGCGAGGCGAGCCAGCGTTCGAGCATGAGGTCCCAGGGCGGGGCGGGGAGATCTTCTTTGCCGAGCCCGAGGCCGTGTTGGCCGTGTGGATACACGTGGAGTTCGCACGAGACGCCGTTGCGCCAGCAGGCGGTGGCGTAGGCGACGGCGTTGGCCACGGGCACGACCTCGTCGTCGGCGGTGTGCCAGACGAAGGCGGGGGGCGTGTCGGCGCCGACTTGAAGATCGGGCGACAGCAGCTCGGTGAGCGCGGGGTCGGGCGACTTGCCGAGAAGGTTGTCGCGGCTGCCGCTGTGCATGAACGTGTTGGAAAACGTGATCACGGGGTAGCACAGGATGGACGCGTCGGGGCGGGCGGATTCGCCGCCTATGGCGTCGCCCATGGGATCGGCGGCGTCGGGGTGGTTGTGGAGCGTGGAGAGGGTGGCCGCGAGGTGGCCGCCGGCGGAGGAGCCGATGACGGCGACGCGCGAGGGATCGCGTCCGGCGGCGCGGGCGGCGGCGCGGAGCGCGCGCAGGCCGCGGGCGGCGTCCTGGATCATCATGGGATGGCGGTAGCCGTGTTGGGCCAGGCGGTAGTCGAGGACGGCGGCGTCGATGCCGCGTTCGGCGAACCAGCGCGCGTAACCTTCGCCTTCATGCGGGGCGAGATGCCAGTAGCCTCCGCCGGGAAGCACCAGGATGCTGGCGCCGGTGGCACGATCGGGCGCGGCCGGGAAAAACGTGAGATGCGGATCGTGGCCGGGGCCGGAACCGAGGGATCCGGGAGCGCCGGAGGGCCAGAGTGGAGTGGCTTGCATGGAGGGACGGAGGTCGCCGACCAAAGCGCGCGTCGCCGGGGCGTTCAAGGCTCGGCGTGGTCGCGGCGTCGGAGGCGGTCGGTGTGACGCAGGATGCGAGCTTCGTGGAGGCGCTCGATCTCGTCGGGATCGATGCTGTTCCCGGGGTGGGAAAGCATGATGCCGAGACGGGCGTCGAGGCCTTGGATGTCGCGTCGGGCGCGAGCGGCGTGGGCGGCCATGTCGCGCCGAAGCGCCTCGGGGAGGTCCTTGTTGATTTCCTCGACGAAGGCGTCGACGCCGCCACGCGGGCCGATGAGGGTGTGGAGCCGGCGTTGGAAGAGGGTGTAGGCGTGGCCGGCGCCGAAGTTTTGAAAGTCGACGCCGAAGCCGGGCACCTCGCCGTGGAGCTGGGGCGCGAGGCCGGGGGCGTCGCCGGGCGGCGCGACCTCGGCGATGCCGGAGATGCGTTTGCTGAGTTCGGTGAAGCGCGTCGCGATGCGGTGGCTGCTGAGGAAGCGCAGGAAATCGAGCGCGATCTCGGGGTGGGGCGAGTTGCGCACGACGCCGAGCATGGCCTCGGGACCGCCGGCGCCTTCGGCGGCGACTCCGAGGACGTGTTGGCCGAAATCGGGATCGTCGCGGTCGGGGTAGGGGATCGGCACGATGCCGGTCTCGAAGTCGCCGTCGCGCACGAAAACGGCGTAGTCCCAGGTGCCGGCGACGATGGCGACGGCGTTTTGCTGGAGATAGGTGAAGAGCGCGTCGTCGCGCTGGAGCTGGGTGAAGCCCGGCGTCATGAGCGACGAGAGGTCGCGCTGGAGGGCGAGGGCGGAGCGCAGCTCGGGCGTGTGGTAGCCGAGGCGGCCTTCGAGCACGAGGGTGGCGAGGTCGACGGGCGGAAGCTGGAGGTTTCGCGTGGGGCTGAGCTCGATCGTGAGTTTCTGGGTCTGGGAGGCGAGAAGGCGTTGGAAGAGGTATTGCGCGTAGGGGCCGCAGCCGGCGATGGGGGCGAGGGCGGTGCCGTGGGCGGCGTTGTAATGGTCGGTCTGGGCGCGAAGGGCGCGAAGTTCGGCGTAGGTCGAAGGCGGGCGGTCGGAGCCGGTCACGAGCCGAAGGAGGCGTTTGTTGTAGAAGAGCCGAAGGCTGTTGAGCTGGAGGTAGACGCCGAAGATCTCGCCGGAGTTGGGGTTGAGGGCGCGGAGGGAGGCGAGGCCGTCGGTGAACGTGTCGCGCCAGGGAACGCCTTCGAGGGGGCCGCCTTGGTTGTGCGGATTGGGTTCGTCGAGACGGCGGTCGAGCGGGAGGAAGTGGCGGCTGAGCATGGCCTCGTCGAGGCCGAGCTGGCCGGTGATGTCGGGGGCGGTGCCGCCGGTGAGCTGGGTGCGCACCCATGCGCTCCAGGTGCGGAGGGGCACGGGGATCTGTTCGATGCGCACGTCGGGATGCAGGCGTTCGTATTCCCGGATCGCCTCGTCGAAGGACTCGCGCATGCCGGCGTGCATCAGCCAGTGGCCGATGCGGATCGTGATGCGGTCGCCCTCCCCGTCAGGGCCGCCGCCGTCCGTGCGGAAGAGCACGTGCCAGGCGGAGAGGCCGAAGAAGACGACGACGAGGACGAGGCCGAAGAGACCTTTGCGGGCCGAGGGCTTGCTCATGGGCGATCGGGGCCGGGGTTCGAGGCGTCGGCGGATTCGAGTTCCTTGACGTAGCGCCGCACGGTGGTGCCGCGGGCGTCGCGCGGGCGCGCGGCGAGAAAGGCCCGGTAGTGTTCGAGGGCGACGGAGCGTTCGCCGAGTTCGCGGGCGATGTTGGCGATGGAGAGGTCGGCCTCGGATTCGCGGTTGGGCTGCCGATAACCGACGGCCCGGGCGGCCCGCAGGTGGGGCAGGGCGGCGGCGAGGTTGTTTTCGGCGATGAGAAGGGTGCCTTGGAGGGCGTGGAGCTCGCGAAGGACCTCGGGGGTGCGCACGGTGGCGCGCAACTCGTCGATGCGGGCGTGAAGCTCCGCGGAGGAGGGCCGGGGAACGTCCGCCGGCGGATAGGCGGCGAGCAGGGCGAGATGGACGGCGGCCTGGTCGGCGAGGGGGTGCCCCGCGTGGTCGCGGAGGAGCGCCTCGTAAAGTTCCTTCGCCTCGTCGGGCCGGGAGGGGATGAGGTGGTCTTCGGCGATACGGCCGAGAAGCAAGCGGGCGGCGAGGGTGAACGTGGAGTCGGCGGGCGGGGTGGCGACGACGCGTTCGAGCAGCGAGCGTGCCTCGAGGATGTTGGCTTGGGTGCGGGGTTGGACGCCGAGCAGGGCGGAGGCGAGGCCGAGCGCGACACGCGGGTCGTCGGGGGACCGGTCATGGAGTCGCGCGAGTTCCTTGACGGCGGGGCCGAACTCGAAACGCAGGGCGCCTTCCCATGGATCGACGGGAACGTCACCGGCGGCCGATGCGAGGGGGCACGCGCAGGCCAGGGCGAAGGCGACTAGGGTGCGGGGGCGGACCACCAAGGTCGGGGGCATGCGCCTAGAAGCAGGGCGCGGTCGGGGATGCGTCAATCCCCCGTGCCCGCTTTGTCCTGCAATCAATCTCTTTCCGTCGTCGCGGCGGAGGGAGGGGAAGAAAAAAGGCCGCCCGGTGAGGGCGGCCTTTTGGGGAAGGTCAACGGCGCTTTTTGGGCGCGGGCTTCTTGGACTTTTTCCGGGGACGATCGTCCTCGTCGTCTTCGTCCTCGTCGTCGAAGTCGTCTTCGTCGTCGTCCGAATCCTCGTCGTTTTCGCCGTCGGAATCGTCGTCGTCCTCGTCCTCCTCGTCGTCGTCCCACTTGAGGGAGGCGTCGTTCTTGATCGCCTCGTCGTCCTCGTCGTCGACGTCGGGGAGGTCGGCGTCGTCGATTTCGGCGTCGTCGTCGGAAATGGGGGAGTGTTCGCCGTCCTCGTCATCCTCGTCGAAGCCGGCGGGGGTGTAGTCGAGGATGGCGCAGAGCTCCTCGAAGACGTGCACGGCCTTGCCCTCGATGAAGCTGGCGTTCTGCTCCTCGCGGAGCTCGTCCTCGACCTCGTCGACGGTGAGCTTGGACTCGAATTTGAAGACGTCGTTGAGGAGCTTGACGCGGCAGCGCGTGAGGTGGTCGAGCAGGTCGGCGAAGGGGCCGTTCTCGTCGTCGACGACGTCGGCGAGGATGAAGAGCTTTTCGTCGGAATCGAAGATCGAGTCCTTGACGCGCTTCAGGCGGACGCGGCCCTTGCCGGCCTCCTTCTCGATGCGGAAGGGGATGAAGGCGGCCTCGAAGATGTCCTGATCGAAGCCGTAATCGCGCAGGGGCTCGCAGAGCTCGATGAGGTGGGCGGCTTGACGCGGGTCGATGATGCTCAACCCGTCGGTGTCCCAACGAACGGGGTCGCTGACCTCGTCGACCCACCAGTTGTGGTCTTCACCGAGACGGACGATGCACCAATCGAGTATTGCGGAGGAGTTGGCCATGATAGCGAGGAGGAGATAGGGGAATGGCGCGCAGCCATGCGAACGGTGAGGGGCGAGTCAAACCGCGAAACACAGCTTTTTTGCGGAGGGAAAAAAGCGGTGCCGGCGGGGGCGAAGCGGCCGCGGAGGCTTGCGGGGAAGCCGGGCATGCCAAGCCGAAAAAACGGCGCCCGGACCGGGCTTCGCGGGAGGGGCGCGCCCGGTTCTTGCGTTCGGGGCGCGGCCGGCGGAGGCTCCCCGGTTTTTATGGGCACGCTGTATCGAGATGTGGTGAAGCCGCTGCTGTTCCGGACCGATCCGGAGGAGGCGCATGAACGGGCCGTCGACGCCCTGGCCCTGCTGGGCCGGATCGCGCCGCTGTGTCGCGCGATGGAGGCGTTTCACCGGCTCGATCCCGCGTCGTATCGTCCGGTGCGGGTCTTCGGGCTGGAGTTCCCGAACCGGGTGGGGCTTGCCGCCGGTTTCGACAAAAACGCCCGCGCGTGGCCGGCGGCGGCGGCCTTGGGTTTCGGGCACGTGGAGATCGGCACCGTCACCGCCCTGCCGCAGCCGGGGAATCCGAAACCGCGCCTTTTCCGCTACCCGGCGGAGAAGGCGGTGATCAACCGCATGGGGTTCAACAACGAGGGCAGCGAGGCGGTGGCCGCCCGTCTGGCGTCGCAGCCCGGACCGGGGCGCCGGCGCATCCCGCTGGGGATCAATCTGGGCAAGTCGAAGGTGACGCCGAACGAGGAGGCGACCCGCGATTATCTGGCGAGTTTCGGACGCCTCGCCGATCACGCCGACTATGTCGTGGTCAACGTCTCGAGCCCGAACACGCCCGGTCTGCGCGCCTTGCAGGACGAGAAACCGTTGCGCGAACTGCTCGGCGCGTTGAGCGCGGTCAACCGGGAGCGCGGCGCCGGCCGCCGGCCGCTTCTGCTCAAGATCGCGCCCGACCTGAGCTGGCCGCAGATCGACGCCGCGCTCGGCGTGATCGCGGAATTCGGGCTGGACGGCATCATCGCCACCAACACCACGCTCGCGCGGCCCGGCGTTTTCGCGGGAGTGGGGCAGACGGGCGGCTTGAGCGGCGCCCCTCTGCTCAAGCGCAGCACGCAGATAGTTTCCTACATCTCGCGCGCCACCAACGGACGTCTGCCGATCATCGCGGCCGGCGGCATCGTGGACGAGGCGGGCGCGGGCGAAAAACTCGATGCCGGCGCGACGCTCGTGCAGGTCTACACCGGCATGATCTACGAGGGGCCGTTCTTCGCCGCGCAACTGGCGCGCGCCTGCTCCGCGCGCGACCGGATCGACGGGGGACGCTGACCCGGTTGCGTCGCCGGCTCGCTTTCCTTTTGCGCGGGGGGGGGCCGCCGATGCGTTTCCGCGGGCGGTTTGTCCGACCGGTGGTCGGAGAGCGGCCGGCGGAGCGACGTGGTCGCCGTGCGGTTTCGTTCCGTCACCAGACCAGGGCGGGGCGGCGCGCCGAGAGGGTGGATTCGCGCGAGTGGATGCGGAGGAGATCGTCGGTGCCGTCGGCGATGGCGAGGATGAAGGTGGCTCGTGCGGGGCGCCGACGGGAGTTGAGGTCGGCGAGCGCGGCGGAGTGGATCGGGATGAGGATCGTCGTGCCGTCGCGGGCGTCGTTGGGGACCACGATGCGGCCGGCCTCGATCGCGTCGCGGGAACTCACGCGGTTGCCGAGCATGGGCGCGTTGGCGGGGGCGTTGAGCCAGTGGATCGAGCCGGTGGCGAGGCCGTGCTCGATGCGATCGGGACGACCGGAACCTTCGACCCAGTCTTCGCCTTCGGCGGATTCCTTGAGGAGATAGAGGACGAGGGGTTGTTCGGTGAGAACCGTGTCTCCGCCGGCGCCGACCGAGAGCTGGCGCACGACCAGGCGGAGGGAGAGAGCCCCGTCCTCCGCGGGCAGGCGGGGGAGCCCGGAAAGATCGAAGGAGAGGTAGGCTTTTCGGGTGAAACCGTCGCCTTTGCCCGGGGTGGTCTTGAGCTCGAGATGGCGGCTGGCCCCGAAGTTGGACTCCTGCGCGGGAAGCGCTGCCTTGTCGTGGATGGGGCGGGCGCCGCCGAAGACGTGGGCGTCGCGATCGGTGACGATCTCCCCGGCGGAGAGAGGCGCGGCGACGAGTCCGGCGAGGAGGGAGAGACGGAGACCGGCGAGGAGGCGGGGGGAGGGCGGGGGAACGAGGCGGATCATGGTAGGTAAACAATGGATACGGAGGCGAAGGAGGCCAATCGCGGCGCGGCTTATACCAACAAGTCGCGAGAGCGGTTCATCACGGTGGAGCCCTCGACCCACTCGCCTTGCACGAGGATGCTGAGGTAGGCGGGCGGCACGCCGCGTTCGCCGCGGTGGATGAGATCCACGAGGCTTTCGACGGCCTTGGCGCCGATGGTGCGCGGGTTCTCGCTCATGCCGGAGAAACGGGTGTCGCCGACGGGCACGGAGAGCAGGGCGAGGCCGACGTCCCGCGGGATGGAGACCCCGGCCTCGGTCAACCAGTCGTGGATGCGGGGCCACATGGTGAGGACGATGTCGGGCCGGTGGCGGCGGAACCAGGCGAGGAAGTTTCCCTTGGTGCAATGTTCGCTGACGAAGTGCGGCACGCGCCGGCGGGCGGGGAGGTGGCGTTGCTCGCTCCAAAAGGCGGCGGACCAGTTTCGGCCCGCGCGTTCGTCCGTCTCGGAGGCGAGGGCGAGGCCGGGACGCTTGTAGCCCAAGGCGAGGAGCTTCCGGAACAGGGTTTCCATCGAGCGGAAGTGATGGTGGGCGACGAGGTGGAACTGGGGGCGGACGAGCGTGTAGCCGAAGGTGATGGTGGAAAAACGGTCGAAACGGAAATCGAGGGTCGAGCCGGGGAGGGGTTGCGGGGCGAGCAGCAGGCCGCCGATGTTGCGGGCGAGGAGAATCCGCTCGAGGCGGGCGGGCGTCATGCCCGGGGCGCGCAGGCAATGGTCCTCGATGCGATAGCCGAGTTCGTAGGCCCGACGTTGCGCCCCCTCGTGGTAGGCGGTGAAGGCGGGGGAGTGTTTCCAGCTTTCGCCTTCCCGGTCGTTGGAAAGCCAGGCGAGCGTGGCGTGGATCGCGGAAGGGCGGAGCCCCTTGCGGTAGATCGAGAGGCCGGAGAGGTAGGGATCGGGGATGTAGCCGAGACTTTCGGCGAGCTTCCGGATACGGTGCCGGGTTTCCTCGGAAACACCGGGGCCGCCGCGCAGACAGAGGGAAACGGTGGCCTGGGTGACACCGGCGGCGCGAGCTATGTCCTTCTGGGTGAGACGGGGGGCGGGCACCATCCGAAACTGGCGCGGGAGGCGCCTCCGCGGCAACCGCGGGCTGCGGAGAGGGGAGCGTCAGTAGGTCGGCTGTAGGTTTTTGTAGCGGAGGGCGCCTTCGGCGAAGGCGGCGGCGTGGCCGTCGACGAAAACGACCTGCGTTTTTCCCGAGTGGCGGAAGGCGATCTCCTTGCCTTCGCCGGCGGGCGTGGTCGCGCGCACCGGCGTGTCGGCGAGCGAGCGCGCGGAACTGTCGATGCCCTCCTGCCGGAAGAAGCCGTAGTCGCTGTTTCCGCGGGTGGACGGGTCGTTCGAGGTCTTCACGGTGCCGTCGGCGATGAGGACGACCTGGGAGGGGCGGACGATCGAGCCCAGCGTGAGACGGCTTTTGATCGCGCCGTTGCCGCTGGGCTGGTTCGAGGGCAGCACGCGGGGATTGGCGGAATAGTTGGTCCGTTTCGCCGCGGCGGTGTTGGCGGGATCGTGCTTCACGGTCTCCGACTCGCAGAAAAGGACCGGTGACCCGATGTTGCTGCTGAACGCGCCGCCGGACTGCGGGGTGTTGCCGAAGTAGGGATCGATGACGCGATACCACTGGCCGTTCGCGGTGTCGTAGCCGTAGGGCAGGGTCTGCCGGTTGTCGGTGGTGTAGAGCAGGATCGCGGAGCCGATCTGGCGGAGGTTGGACAGGCACTGCGCGGCGCGCGCCGATTCGCGAACGCGCCCGACGACGGGCAGGACGATGGCCGCGAGGATGCCGACGATGGCGACGACGGTGAGCAGTTCGATCAGGGTGAAACCGCGGCGGCGCGGGGATCGGGGGGCGGTGAAAGCATGCATGGCGGTCGGGGATGAGGTCAGCGGGGAAGGCGAACTATCTCGTAGGCGAGAACGGGGATGTCGCCGCGGGCGGTGTCGAGGCGCAGCGTCCAGGCCTTGTCGGCGGGTTCGAAGGGAACGGCGTGGAGGCGGGCTCCGGTTTCGTCCACCGCCCAGGCCTCGTAGCGGGCGTGGCCCGGGAGCTTGAGCGTGAGGCGGGCGTCGCCGCGGGCGACGAGGTAGGGCGGTTTGCCCGGGTCTTCCCAGCTCTGACGGGTGGCGTCGGAGAAACGGGTGCCGGAGGGGGCGGCGTCGGTGAGGTGGAGCACGAGCAACCGGGCGCTTTCCGTCAGCGGTAGTCCGTCCACGGATACGACCGAGACGGTGCCGAAGGTGTCGCCGTTGGCCGCCGAGCAGATTTCGCCGGAGAGGGCGGCGCGCGGCGGGAGCACGAAGAGCTCGCAGCGGGGGGCGACGACGCGGAGCGTGCCCTGTTCGCTGTCGAGCTCGATCTGGCCGGTCTCGCTGCGGAAGCGCCGGTCCCCGGCGTCCACGCTTCCGGCCGGGAGGACGCCGGCGGCGACGAGCGCGGAGGCGAGGGATCGGTCGGCGGGGTGGATGCCTTTCGCCGGCGAGGCGGAGGAGGAGCGACGATCCACCACGAGCGTGTCGTCGGGGAGTTCGGCCCTGATGGCGGCGGGGTCGCCGAAACGGGAGCCGATGCGGGTGACGAGGCCGAGCCGGGAGAATGCGGTCGGGAAGGAGGTGTTCTGCTCGGCGTAGGCGATGGAGGGTTCGGCGACGAAGGTGAGCCGGCCGCGCGCGGGCGAGATGTCGCCGCGGAGGAAAAGCAGGGCGGACACGCGGTCGGCGAGAAGACCGACGGGATCGTTGGCGATCGAGAACACGCCGCCGAAGGCGCCCTCGAGCACGATGTCGGCGCGGTTGGCGTAGTCGAAGTTGTAGAGCGCGTCCCAGTCCTGGAGGCTCGCGTAGGCGGGCATGAGCACGCCGCCCTCGGCGCGTTTGTGGTTGGGACGGACGAAATTGAACTCGGTGACGGTGTAGGGTTTTCCCGTGACGCGGGAGGGCATCATCACGCGAGGGGTGTGAGCGTGTCCGTTGATGGCGCTCCGTTGGTGGAAGGAATAGGGGAGCTGAAAACGGCGCCCGGGCTGGAAGCGGGGATGGTTCCAGTATTGGTGGTTGTCCACGAAGTCGTAGGCCTCGCGGATGGCGACCATCCCCGGTGTGTTTTCGAAATTGGTGCCGGTGAGCGGAACGGTGACGCCGATGCCGCGGAGGGAGGCGAAGAGACGCCGGTTGGTCTTGATCTGAAGTTCGGCGAGGAATCGGTGGAACGCGGCGTCGCGGGATTCGTCCACACGGGAGGCGGCCTCCTCCCCGGCGAGCCATTCGGCGAAGGCCTGTTCGTAGCGTTCCTTCAGGCGGCCGGTGGCGCGGTCGACCCACTTCGGCAAGGTGTCCTCGTTGACCGGGCAGATGCCGATGAGCGCGGGATCCTCGGCCCAGGTGAGGCCGGTGTAGGGATTGCGGTGGGTGAGCACGGCGTGGGCGAAGCGTTCCCACGCCTCGAAGGCGGCGTCGGAAAGGGGCAGGCAGGCCTTGAACCAGCCCGCGGCCTCGCCGCCGCTCAAACCCTCGAGCGCCTCGGGATCGATCCCGAAGGAGGCGAGTTCCTCATGGCTGAAGCGACGGAGCGAGTAGAGGTCGGTGCTGATGTAGAGGCCGTGCTTTTTCAGCGTGGCGAAAAGATAATCGAGCCGGTCGAGCGCCTCGGGATCGAGCGTCCCCGACGGCGCGCCCTCGACGGCGAGGCTTCGGTCGTAGTGGTGGATGCGGACGGTGTTGTAGCCGGAGCGCGCGAGACGGACGGCGAGCTTTTCCACCTCCTCCTTCGGAAGGAAGTTGGCGGAGGAGACCAGGTTGACGCCCCAGAAGCGGGCGCGGACGCCCGGCCGGTCGGCGAATTCGAAGCGACCGTCGGGGGTGACCACGATGCGTCCGTGCTTCCCCGCGGGCGCGTCGACCAGCGCGGAGAAATCGAAGACCCCGCCGGCCGCGATGTCGGTGCTGAACCGCGGCATCGCGATCCAATCGTCGGAGGCCTCGATGACCAACGGTCCGGTCGTCGAGGCCTCCGCCCCGGCCGGGGCGGCCACGGCGAGGGCGGCGACGCAGAGGGAGGTGTGGAACGACTTGGAAAACATGACCGGTCAACGCGTCGAACGCCGGCGAAGTGCGACAAGGCCGAGCGAGACCACGCCCGCGAGAAGAGCCGCGGACGAGGGCTCGGGCACGGCGGAGAGGGAGCCGTTCACCGTGATGTTGGAGAAGTTGATCGACGCGCCCGTGGCCGGGGTCTGCACGTAGATGCGGAACTCGACGGCTTCGGTGAGATGCTGGAATCCGGGCAGGCTGCTGAGCGAGATCGAGTAGGGGAGGACGCCGGTGCTCGTCGCGGAGTAGGTTTCCGAAAGGAGCACGTCGCCGGCGTCGAAGCCGGTGACCGAGGAGAAAACGTAGAACGAGCGCGTGCTGGCTCCGGCGGCGTAGGCGCCGAAGGTGAGCGACTCGAGCGCGATGGCCCGGTCCTCGTCGGGCGTGAGCGTGAACGAGACGTAGGTGCCGTTCGTGAGCGTGGTGGCGAGATCGACGGTGCTCTGGGTGAAGCCGTCGGCGGGACGAAAACCGAGGGAGTTCGTCGAGTGGGTGGACGCGAAGGCGAGCGTGGTGCGATGCGTGGTGAGCGAGGTGGCCGAGATGAAGTCGGCCGTGAAGGAGACCTGCTCGCGGGGAAGCTCGGCCATCTCGTAGCGCACGAGCGTGGCGGCGGAGGCGGACGAGGCGGCGACCAGGGCGACGACGGACAACGCGGAGACGAGGCGACGGATCTGGGGACGGGCGGACTGCATGGCGGGGTGTGTTGTTGGCTAGGGAATGAACCGGCACGACGGACGGCCGTGTCGTTCCCACACATCGCGGAGTCCGGGGACGTGCAATATGGCCGCGACTTATACCAATTAGTTCGGCGCCGGAGGCCCGCCTATCGCGAGAGACCTGCTTTTTTGTATAAGTTTGGACGACGTGGCGTGTGCGCGCGGCGGGGTGGAAAGATGGCGACGATGAACACCCTTTTCAGACCCTCGCGGCTCGATGCGACCCCGCTCACTCCGGAGGAGGGGCACTGTTGGTTCGGCTACTATGAGAAGTGTCCCTGGGACGCGACGGGACGCCGGGTGCTGGCGATGCGGGCGGCGTTTCGCGACCGGCCTCCGACCGGATCGGACGTGGCGACGATCGGCTTCGTGGACACGGGGAACGGGAACGTCTGGGTGCCGCTGGCCGAGACCCGCGCGTGGAACTGGCAGCAGGGCTCGATGCTGCAATGGCTGGGCGACGGCGCGAGCGGGGACATCGTTTTCAACGACCGCGTCGGCGACCGCCTCGTAGCCCGTATCATGAACGTGAATACCGGTGCGGTCCGAACCCTGGACCGGCCGGTCTACACCGTGAACCGTGCGGGAACGAAGGCGGTTTCGCTCAACTTCGCGCGTCTGCAGCATCAACGCCCGGGCTACGGCTACGCCGGCGTGCGGGATCCCTGGCGCGACGTGGACGAGCCGGAGGACGACGGGCTTTGGTCGCTCGACCTGGCGACGGGGGAAAGCCGCCTGATCCTGAGCGTGGCCGAGGCGGCCGCGTATCGGCGCGGGTCCGACTTCGACGGCCGGGTGCATCGTTTCAACCACGCGCAATTCGGGCCGGGCGACCGTCTCGCGGTGCTGCACCGGCGGAAGACGCCCGACATGGAGGTGGGCGACACGCGTCTGCTCACGCTCGATCTCGACGGCGGAGGCCTGCGCTGCCTGAGCGACCACGGTCTCGTCTCGCACTACGATTGGTGGGGCGAGGGCCGCGTCGTGGCCTGGGCCCGTCGTCGCGGCGTCGGCGACCGCTATTTCGTTTTCGAGGACGCGCCCGGGGGCGCGATCGAGCCGGTCGGCGAGGGACTGCTCACCTGCGACGGACATTGTTCGTTTTCGCCCGACGGACGGTGGATGTTGTCCGACACCTATCCGGACGCGACGCATCACCGGACGCTGTTTCTTTTCCATATGGAGTCCGGGGAACGCGTGGACATCGGCCGCTTCCTCTCCCCGCCGATGAAGTGGGAAATCCGCTGCGACCTGCATCCGCGTTGGAATCGCGACGGCACCGCGGTGTGCATCGACTCGGTGCACGAGGGCGCGCGCCGGATGTATGTGATCGATGTGAGCGAGATCACCGCGCGCTGAAGCCGGGGCGGGACGTGGCGGGAGGCCGCGCCGAGGGACGGCGTTCTCCCGATCCGGGAAAACCCGTGCGTGTTGACCTACGTCAACGCGCGGGGCCTTGGGAATTGCGGGGCCGGTTCGCCGACCTACGAATGCGGGAGTGGCACCCGCGCACGACATTTCCGGTTCGCATCGCGCCGATCCCCTCGCGCGCCGCGCCTTCGTCGTCTCGCTCGGGTTCTTCGCGGTCGTCGCCGCGCTCGGCGCGCTGTTGCGTTGGGCGCACATCCGGCCCCCCGCCGGGTTCGATTACGGACACTGGCTGCACGCCCATTCGCACACCGCGTTTCTCGGCTTCGTCTTCAACGCCTTCTTCGCCCTCGCGCTCGCGCGCTTCCTGCCCGAGGCGGAACGGCCGCGTTTCCGCCGGCTTTTCGTCGTCTTGCAAATCGCCGTTCTTGGCATGCTCGCGACTTTTCCGGTGCAGGGCTACGCGGCGGCCAGCATCGCGTTTTCCACGCTGCACATGATCGGCGCGGGCGTCTTCGCCTGGCGTCTGTGGCGCAACAACACCGCCGCGTCCGGCGTCCGCGCCCACCTCCGCGTGGCCCTGGCCGCCCTCGTGCTTTCCGGTCTGGGCCCGCTCGCGCTCGGTCCGCTCGCCGCCTTCGGTCTGCGCGACACGCCCGCGTATTCGCTCAGCATCTACTTCTATCTCCACGCGCAGTATAACGGCTGGTTTCTGTTTTTCCTCCAGGCCTTGCTGCTCCAGCCGAGCGGGGGGCGCGAGCCGACGGAAGGGGAAACCCGGCTAGCCCGCGTTTCCGCGCGCTGGTTGGGGGCGGGGCTCGTGCTCACGCTCGCGCAGTCCACGCTCTGGCTCGCGCCTCCGGTCTGGGTTTATGTCGCGGCGGCGGCGGGCGGCGCGGCGCAGCTTGCGGGATTCGGAATCTTTCTCCGCGCGCTGGCCGTCTCGCGCGCGGCGCATCGCGGCCGGGCGGCGGGGGCGGAAAACTCCGAACGCCCGTCGCCTTTGGTTCGTGTGCTGCTCGGAGCCGCGCTGGGCGCGTGGGTGTTGAAGCTCCTCCTTCAGGCCGCCTCGGCGGCGCCGGGACTCGACGCCCTGGTCAACCATCGCTTCGTCGTCATCGCCTTCCTGCATCTCGTGTTCCTCGGCGTCGTGGCGCCGGCGATCCTCGCCTTCGGCCTGCGCGCCGGTTGGTTGCCCGACAGCTTCGGTTTGCGCCTCGCGCTCGGCGTTTTCTTCGCGGCGGCGGCGTTTTCCGAATTCGCTCTGGTGGCGGTCGCCCTCGGCTGGATGCCGTCGCTCCCGCCGCCGTGGTTGTTCTTCGCGCCGGCCGCGCTCATGGCCGCGAGCGCCCCGGCGTTTTTCGTCTCCGCCCTGCGCGCGCGCCCCCGTTGATCCGCTCCCTTCAATCCCACGATCCCATGCCTCCGATCGCCCCTGAACTTTCCGCGCCCGAAACCGCGCTCGATCTTTCGCTCGTGCGCAAATACGCCGCGGCCGGGCCGCGCTACACCTCCTATCCGCCGGCCACCCGTTTCACCTTCGGACCCGGCGAGATCGGGTTGGAGGAGGCGTTCGCCGAGGACAACGCGTCCCCGGACCGGCCTCTTTCGCTCTACGTGCATCTGCCGTTCTGCGAATCGCGCTGCTGGTATTGCGGCTGCACCACGGTCATCACCCGCGACCACGGCCGGGCCAATCCCTACCTCGACTACGTCGAGAAGGAGCTCGCCCTGCTCGCGCCGCGTCTCGATCCGCGCCGTCCGGTCACCCAGCTCCACTTCGGCGGCGGCACGCCGACCTTTCTCTCGCCCGCGCAGCTGCGTCGGCTCGGGGCGATGTTGCACGACCGTTTCCGTTTCGCGTCCGACGCGGAGATAAGCGTGGAGATCGACCCGCGTCGCCTCTCGCTCGCGCACATCGAGGCCCTGCGCGACATCGGCGCCACCCGTGCTTCGCTCGGCGTGCAGGACACGAACCCGGAGGTGCAGCTCGCCATCCACCGCCATCAGCCGCACGCGCTCAACGAACAGGCCTTCGCCTGGTTGCGCGGCGCGGGCTTCACCTCGATCAACGTCGATCTCATCTACGGCTTGCCGTTGCAGACGACCGCGACGATCCGCCGCACCATCGCCGACGTGCTCGGGCTCGGACCGGATCGTCTTTCGGTTTTCAGCTACGCGCATGTCCCGTGGATGAAACCCGCGCAGAAGATCTTCGATCAGCGCGGCCAGTTGCCCGACGCCGAGGCGAAGCTGGCCATGTTCGCCGTCGCCCATGCCGAGCTGCGCGCCGCCGGTTACGTGGACATCGGCCTCGACCACTTCGCGCGTCCCGACGACGAGTTGGCGAAAGCGCGCGCGGCGGGAACCCTGCAGCGAAACTTTCAGGGCTACAGCACCCGGGCCGGCGCTTCGCTGCACGGTCTCGGCATGTCGTCGATCTCGTCCACCCCGGACGTGTATTACCAGAACTTCAAAACCCTCGCCGAATACCGCGCCGCGCTCGACGCCGGGCGCCTGCCGGTGGAGCGCGGACTGCGGCTCGACCCCGAGGACAAGCGGCGGCGCACGATCATCATGCGCGTGATGTGCGAACGCCGGCTCGACTACGCCGCGCTCTCGCGCGCCTTCGGATTCGATTTTTCCGAGCGTTACGCGGCGGAGATCGCTTCGCTCGACGACCTCGAGGCCGACGGCATCGTGCGCCGCGACGCGCATGGGCTGGAGGTCACGTCCCGCGGCACGCCGCTCCTGCGTATCGTGGCGATGCGCTTCGATCCCGCGAACTACGCGGGCGCGAAGCGCCATTCGCAGGCGGTGTGATGACACGTCCGGGGCGTCGGGTTCTTCACCGCTTCGGACGAACGGTGCGGCCTCAAGGCGCCCGGGCCGGTGTGGCGTTTCATGGCACTCTTGCGATGACCACGTTTCCGGCGTCGTTTTTCCGGAAGGCGGCCCCAGGTGCCAGGGATTGAAAAACCGGAGGTCGTCGAAATCGACGAGGAGCGCGGCGATATTGGCCGAGACGCGACCGGCCGAGCGCGAGCCGCGTGGATGCGGGGGGACGCGGACCTCAGCGGCGGGGGTTTTACCGGGGCGTGGCGCTCTCGCGCTTGATCAGGCCGTAGGGCAGCACGACGCGGCCCCGCGTGGGGCGGCCGAGCAGGTGCGCCTCGATCATGTCGGCGGTGGCGACGGCCATCGCGCGGTAGTCGGGCGAGATCGTGGTCAGCGGCGGCACCGTGTAGGCCGAGAACGCCGTCTGCTCCGACGCGATCAACGCGATGTCCTCGGGCACGCCACGGTTGTAGAGGGAAAACGCATACAGCGCGATGATGCCGGCGTTGCCGCCGGGACAGAAGAGCGCGTCGACGCCGCGCTTCAGCAGCTTGCCGATCAGCTCCACGTATTTCTCGGAACCGTCGCCCGAGAACAACACGAGCGAGTCGTCCGCCGGGAGCTTGAGCGACTTCAGGGTCTTCATGATCGCGGCGTGGCGCAGGTCGGCGTTTCCGCGGCCCGGCTCGCCGTGGATGATGCAGCCGATCTTGCGGCGGCCGTTTTCGTGCAGGTGTCGGATGGCGAGCTCCATGCCCTGCGCCTCGTCGGAACGGATGTGGCACACGTGCGGCGGTTTGCCGCGGCCCTCTCGATCGAGGATCACCAACGGCACGGGGAACTTGTCCTCCCAGCCGGCGAACTCCGACGGCTCCGCGCCGATCGCCACCGCGGCGCAGAACTGGATGTCGTCGAGGCGGTCGCGGTTGTCCGCCGGCAGGATCTCGAGGCGGAAACCGCGCCGCGGCATCTCCTGCGTGAGCGCCATCAGGATCATGTCCACGCAACTGTGCACCGGCCACACCGGGTGGTAGGGCGTGATGATCACGACGTTTTTCTGCTTCAGCGAGAGACGCGGCACGTAGCCGTGCTCGCGCGCGACCGTCAGCACGCGTTTCCGCAGTTCCGGGTTGATGCTCGGGTGGTGGTTGAACACGCGCGACACCGTCGCCATCGACACGCCCGCGAGGCGCGCCACCTCCTCGATTTTAACGACCGGCCCGTGTGTTTCCGCCGTGGCGCCTGCATCTTGTTCAGTCCTCCGGCGTTCGCGCGTCCGCCTTCCTCGCGTGGGGTGGGGGGATTTCATGAGCTGTGAAAACACATTACCTTCACTGAAAATCTTTCCGAGATTTCGGAAAAGAAAGGTTATTTTCACCAACCTCCGTGAAAGGGTTCCTGATAGGATGCCGGCGAACATTTCCCCGCCGCCCCTCGTTCACATGACTTCGATCCAGAGAACCAGCATCGCGTTCACCGCCGTGGGAACGGCGCGTCTGACGGAGGCGGACAAGATTCCGCTCCCCGTCTCGGACGACATGGTGCTCGTCAAAAACGAAGTCTCCGCCATCAGCGCGGGCACCGAGCGCGCGATCCTGATGGATATGCCCAATCTCACCGACCGGAGGACGCCCGACGGAAAGTTTCCGCGCTATCCCGGATACAGCGGTGTGGGCGTCGTGGAGAAGGTCGGGCCGTGCGTCACGTCCGTGCGTCCCGGAGATCGCGTGCTCACCCACTGGGGCAGTCGGCACTCCAGCCACAACCACGTCCGGGAAATCAATCTTCTCAAAATCGAACACGCCTCCCTCGCCTCCGAGCATGCGGTCTTCGCGATCATCGCGGGTTTCTCGCTCAACGGCCTGCGCAAGACCCGCCTCGAGCTCGGCGAAAGCGCCGCCGTGGTCGGCGTGGGCATCCTCGGCGCGTTCGCCGTGGCGCTGTGTCGCATCGCCGGCGCCTCGCCCGTGATCGCCGCCGATTTCGACGAACGTCGTCGCCGGTTGGCGCGCTCTCTCGGCGCGCACCACGTGTTCGATCCCGCCGAGACGGACTACATCCCGAAAGTCCGCGCCGCCTCGCGCGGCGGCGTGAACGCCGTCATCGAGGTCACAGGGCAATCCGCCGCGTTGAAACAGGCGCTTGGCTTCACCGCCCGCTTCGGCCGCGTGGCGCTGCTCGGCTGCACGCGCGTCGCGGACAATGACATCGACTTCTACCAGGACGTCCACCGCCCGGGCATCGAATTGATCGGAGCCCACACGCACGCCCGGGCCACGGTCGAGTCCCGGCCCCATGCGTGGACATGGCGGGACGACGCTCGGGCGCTCATGGATTTCATGGCTGACGGACGTCTCGACATGACGAAGATACTCTCCGCGGTCCACGCGCCGCACGAGGCCTCCGCGGTCTACGACCTGCTCGCCCGATCTCCCGGGCAATTCCCCGTTGGCGCTGTGTTCGACTGGAGAAAACTTTGACATGCATTCCACCTCCCCTCGTTTCCAAAACCGAGTCGCCCTCGTCACCGGCGCCGCCTCCGGCATGGGGCTGCTTGCCGCGCAATGCTACGCGCGCGAGGGCGCGAAGGTCGCCCTGACCGACGTCAACCAGGAGGCCGTCGAGGCCGCCGCGGCGGGCATCCGCGAGTCGGGCGGCGAGGCGATCGGGCTGGTCGTCGACGTGCGCCGCTACGAGCAGATCCGCGCGGCCGTCGCGCGGGCGACCGAAAGCTTCGGATCGATCGACATCCTTCTCAACTGCGCCGGCGGGGCCGCGCGACGCGTCTTCGGTTGCGGCGGCAAACCCTGGCACGAGCTCCCGCCCGAGGTCGTGGAATGGGGCGTCGACGTGAACCTGAAGGGCGCGGTGTTTTTCAGCCACGCGGTGCTCGGCAAGATGATCGAGCAAAAGCGCGGCGTGATCGTCAGCCTCGGCTCGGTCGACGGCCTCACCGGTTCGGCCGGTGCGGTCGAATACAGCGCGTGCAAGAGCGGCCTCATCGGTCTCACCAAGTCGCTTTCCCTGTGCGGCGCGCCGCACGGCGTGCGCGCGTGCTGCGTGTCGCCCGGCCCGGTGCTCACGCGCCCCGCGATGGCGAACATGAAGACCGCGCTGGGCCGCGCCGCCGAGCCGATCGAGGTCGTCAACCTCATCCTGTATCTGAGCTCCGACGACGCCGCGTTCATCACCGGCGCGAACTACACCATCGACGGCGGCCGCAGCTGCGGCGCCGGTTGCTGAGGAGCCGCCTGTCATGACGCGCCCACGCTGGAAAGTCGCCATCGTCAAGGACACCGCCACGCGCAAGCTTGGCGGCCACGCGCTGCAGGTGTCTTTCCGTGGTTTGCCGGGAGTCGAGATCGTCGCGCTGGTCGACTCGAATCCGGAAAACCTTGAGGCAAAACTCGGCCAGACCGGCGCCGCGCGGCATTATCCGTCGTGCGCCGAGCTGCTCGCGCACGAGCGGCCCGACATCGTCGTGCTGTGTTCGCGTCATCCGGGCGACCATCTGGAGCAGGTGCGGCTCTTCGCCGGGCACGGCTGCCACGTTTATTGCGAAAAACCCGTCGCCACCCGCCTGACCGAGGCCGACGAGATGCGCCGCATCGCGCAGACGCACGGCGTGCAACTCGCGCTCGCCCACCCCGCGCGCCACGACCTCGGCTACCTCGCGATGAAACGCCTGATCGAGGCGGGCGAGATCGGCGAACCGCTCACCGTCCTCGGTCGCGGCAAGTGCGACCACCGCGGCGGCGGCGAGGACCTGATCGTGCTCGGCACGCACATCCTCGACCTGATGACGTTTTTCTTCGGAGCGCCGGACAGCGTGATCGCCGACATCCGCACGGAGGGCCGTCCCGCGACGCGCGAGGACGCGGCGGCGCACCGGCTCGTCGAACCCGTCGGCCCCGCTCTCGGCGACGAGATTTTCGCTGGCTTCCGTTTCCCGGGCGGCGTGCGCGGTGTCTTTGAAACCCGTCGCGGCCTCTTCGACATGCAGGCGGCCCGGGAAAATCCCGGCCTGCCGCGCCAGATGGGCCTCGCCGTCGTGGGCACGAAGGGCGTGCTCTCGCTGCGCTTCGACGAATCCACCGGGCCGCGCCCTCCGCTGCTGATCAGCCGTCGCCCCTGCGCGCCGGAGATCGACGCCGCCTACGAGGAGGTGCCGCTGCGCGAGGAGCGCACGATCCCCGGGGCCGAGCCGCTCGACTACGCGCTGTGCGGACAACCCGACGTGCCGCGCGCGCGTTGGTTCCTCGAGGCCGCTCGCTTTTCGGCGTGGGACATGATCCGCGCGCTCGAGGACGGGCGTCCTCCCGTCTCGAACATAGAGACCGCCTCGCTCGCGTTGGAGATGATCCAAGGCATCTACGCGGCCCATCTTTCCGGAGGCCGTATCCGTTTTCCTCTTACGAAACGCGAGCATCCGCTCGGCTTTTCCTCATGATCCACCCGGTTCCCTTCGGCGTGTGCGGCCTCGGACGCATCGGCGTCCAGCACGCGCGCGTGTTTTCCGAAAGCCGCGAACGCTACCGCCCGGCGGCCTTCTGCGACATCGATCCCGAACGCTCCCGCGAGGCCGCGGAACGGCACGGCGGCAAGGCCTACGCGGACTTCGCCGCGTTTCTGGCCGATACCGAGATGGAGCTCGCGATCATCGCCACGCCCTCGCTCGACCACGCGCGCAACGCCGGGCAGGCGCTCGCCGCGGGCAAGACCGTGCTGCTCGAAAAACCCATCGGCGTGACCGCGGCGGATTTCGCGCTGCTGCAACGCCTGGATCGCGACCATCCCGGGAAACTTTTCTTCTGCCACAACCACCGCTTCGAGCCCGCGTTCGAGGCGACCCGCGCGATCATCGGCTCCGGCGTGCTCGGCGAGGTGCGCGTCGTGAAACTCGCCCGTCACCACGTCTTCGCCCGTCGCAACGACTGGCAGATGCGCCTCGACTGCGGCGGCGGACAACTGAGCGTGTGGGGCCCGCATCTGCTCGACCAGGGCCTGCAACTGCTCGGCGCGCCCGTGCGCGACGTGTGGGGCCGGTTGCAGCGCATCCTCACGCCCGGCGACGCCGACGACCACGTGCGCATCCTGCTCACGGGCGAAAACGGCCGCCTCGTCGAGATCGAGATCAGCAACGCCATCGCGCTGCCCGGCCCCTACTGCACGGTGGTCGGCGACCGCGGCGCGTTGAGCTTTGGGCAGGACCAGAAGGAGATCCGGCTCAAATACCTCGATCCCAAGTTCCGCTGGCCCGAGACGACCGTGAACCCGCACGCCGCCCCTCGCGACCGCGGCCACTGGGCGGCGGAAACCGACCTGCCTTGGATCGAGGAAACGCGCCCCGTCATGCCCGGGGTCAACATGTGGGAACAGGTCGAAATCGAGTTGGCGCGGCATCTTTTCGCCGCGCTGCGCGAAGGCGTTCCGTTCCCGGTCAAAAACTCCGACGCGTTCGAAGTCGTGCGCATCACCGAGATCGTGAAAAAGCAAAACTCGCAGTTCGCGTGGATCGGTTGACCCCATGAAACGGATAAAAATCGGCCAGCTCGGCGTGGGCCACATGCACGCCTACAAGATGAGGGCGCTGCGCCGGTATCCGGAAATCTTCGACATCGTCGGCATCGCCGAGGACGACGCGGGGATGAAGGCCGCGTATGGCGGGCACTCCGCCTATCAAGGCCTGCGCTGGATGAGCGGCGACGAGCTCCTCGCCACGCCCGGCCTCGACGCGGTGTTGGTCGAGACCGACGAACACGATCTTGTGGCCGCCGCGATGCGCTGCATCCGCGCGGGCAAGCACATCCATCTCGACAAGCCCGGCGGCGAATCGCTGCCGCCCTTCCGCGAGCTCCTCTCCGAGGCCGGGCGCCGCGGCCTCGCGGTGCAGCTGGGCTACATGTATCGCAACAGCCCCGCGATCCGCTTTGCCATCGATGCGGTGAAGAGCGGCCTGCTCGGAAAAATCTCCACGCTCGACATGGTGATGAGCCGTTCCGGAGACGAGACACTTCGACGGCAGATCAAGGCCTTCCGCGGCGGTGCGACCTACATCTTCCTCTGCCATCTCGTCGACCTCGCGGTCATCCTGCTAGGCGAGCCCGAGACGGTCGTGCCGATGTCGACCTGCACGCGCGACGACGGCGTGGTGGACAACGGCCTCGCCGTGATGCGCTTCCCCGGCGGCTGCACCGCCACGCTGCGCGCCTCGATCGTCGAGGTCGGCGGTTTCGAGCGCCGCAACCTCGTCGTTTGCGGCGACCGCGGCACGCTTGTGGTGCAGCCGCTGGAAGTGCAGGGTGACCGCGCCGGTGGACGCGTTTTCCTGACGCTGGCCGAGGACGCCGACGGTTTCAAAAAAGGCACGCAGGAGATTCCGCAGCCGCCGCTCAAGGGCCGTTACGACGACCAGTTGCTCGAGTTCGCGAGCATCGTGCGCGGCGAGATCCCCAATCCCTATCCCTACGACCACGAACTGCGCGTCCAGCGCTGGTTCCTCGAAGCCTGCCGCGACCGGCTCGGTTGAAACCGAAGCCAGTCCGTCGATTTGAACAACACGCGCCCTTTCCCTCCTCATGCACGCCATTCTCGTCGATTCGCAAAAGAACCTCGTGTGGAACGAGGTGCCCGATCCCGTCCGCAAGGACAACGAACTCCTCGTCGAGGTGCACGCCGCGGCGTTGAACCGCGCCGACCTGCTTCAGCGCGCGGGCAACTACCCGCCGCCTCCGGGCTGGCCGGAGTGGATGGGGCTCGAGGTCGCGGGCGTGGTGCTCGAGGCGCCCGCCGGTGGACGCTTCCGTCCCGGCGACAAGGTCTGCGCGCTCCTCGGCGGCGGCGGCTACGCGGAAAAGGTTGTCGTGCCCGCCGACATGGCGCTGCCCGTGCCCGCGGGGATTTCGATGGCCGAGGCGGCCGCGCTGCCCGAGGTGTTCGCCACCGCGTATCTCAATCTCCGTCTCGAAGCCGGTATCCGTTTCGGCGATACGGTGCTCATCCAGGCCGGGGCGAGCGGGCTCGGCATCGCCTCGATCCAGCTCGCCAAGCTGATCGGCGCGAAGGTGCTGACGACCGTCGGCACGGAGGAGAAGGCGCGTTTCGTGCGCTCGCTCGGCGCCGACGTCGTGATCAACCGCCGCACCGACGACCTCGGCGCGGCGATGGACGCGCATCCGGTGGACATCGCGCTCGACTGCGTGGCGGGACCGACGCTCGGCGCGAACGTGGTAAAGATGGCCCCCGGCGGACGCTGGATCGTGATCGCCACGCTCGGCGGCGCCACGACCACGATCGACATGAACGTGTTTTTCCGCCGCGGCCTCCGCCTGATCGGCAGCACGCTGCGCAGCCGCACTTCCGAGACGAAGGCGCGCATCCTCCGCGAAATGGAGACGCTGCTTTGGGACCGGTTCGCGCGCGGCGAACTGCGTCCCGTGATTTATCGCACTCTCCCGATGCGCACGCACGCGGAGGAGGCCCATGCCATCCTCGAGCGCGACGAAAACATCGGCAAGGTCGTGCTGCTCACCGACGCGGCGGAGTAGGGGAGCGTGCGGCGTGCCGCGGGAAGGATGGGGCGAGATGGAAAATTTCACCGTAGTGGGATGATGAATACGTGATTCGCCTCGCGTCGCACGGCGGCGACGCGGGGAGCGGTGACCTGGGGTGGCGAGGTGGGGGAGGGGACGGGACAAGCGGGATCGGTCGGAGCGCCGGGAAGCGCGTGAAGGGCCTTCGTGCGACATCCGGCGGGACGGCGAGCGTGTGGCGGATGACCTGACTCCGGAGACCGTGATCGCCGCGCCTGCCGGATGAGCTGCGCCGGCATCTGACGCCCGATCCGGGCGTGTTTTCAGGTAGTGTCTCCGAAGTTCAGCAAAAAGGCGGGTCATGGTAGGTGGTTGGGAGACGAAACCTAAACCACCGAACGAAAGACAAACCATGACCCGCCGGAAGCGGAACGATGAGACGATCAACG
>Ga0182792_1000102_pt1 | contig 82009 bp, 76 predicted proteins | sample Passage237B_FD_130497 | JGI IMG/M metagenome (GOLD analysis project Ga0182792, IMG submission 130497) | Cellulose adapted compost microbial communities from Newby Island Compost Facility, Milpitas, CA, USA - Passage2 37B (version 2) (version 2) ...
CGGCGGCCGCGCCGGAGCCCCAGGTCTTTCCGGGCCTGTCGGACGACCGGCTTGCCGGTGCCATCGAAAATCTGCAGCGGCTTTTCGCCATGCGCCGCGGGGAAGCCCCGCATTGATCTCCGGGGGGGGGGCAGCCCCGATCGGGGAGACCCCGGGGCGCCCCCCAGGAGCCGAACCTGCAGCGGGTGTTCGGCCGCAAAATCCACTGTGGCCCCGAGTTCCAGCACGTTGGGGGCCCCGCCGTTCTGGTTGGGCAGCGCGGTGGCGATGGCCGGTCGGTCGATGCCGTCCAGCGTCTTGAGCACGTAGCGGGAGATCGCCATCCAGGCGCCGGTGTTGCCGGCCGATACGGCGGCATCGGCGCGGCCGTCCTTCACGGCCTGCACCGCCACCCGCATCGAAGAGTCTTTCTTGCGGCGCAGGGCGACTTCCACCGAATCGTGCATGGTGACGACTTCGGAGGCATGCAGGATCTCGAACTGGCCGGCCGCCGCCGCGTTCTGCTGCAGGGCCTGGCGGATCAGTGCCTCGTCGCCGACCAGCAGGCACCGGGTATCGGGGTGCGACTGGGCGAACGCCATCGCCGCCGGCACGGTGACCGGCAAGCCATGGTCGCCGCCCATGCAATCGATGGCGATGGTCGGATTGGAATGGGACATCGGCGCGTGGAGGAACCTAGGCGCGGATGGCTTATTCGTCGTTCTTGGTCTTCAGGACCTTGCGGCCGCGATAGATGCCGTTCGGGCTGATGTGGTGGCGCAGGTGCAGTTCACCGGTCGTGGGCTCGATGGCCGTGGCGGGAGCCGTGAGGAAATCGTGCGAACGATGCATGCCGCGCTTGGACGGGCTCTTTTTGTTTTGCTGGACAGCCATGATGACTCCTGTGATCGGGGCCGCTCATTTTAAGGTAAGCACAAGCCCGTGTGTTAAACGAAAAATTCAGTCTTTCCCAAGCCGTTCCAGGACAGCGAACGGCGAGGGGCGCCGGGGCGCTTCCGGCACATCCCCGTCTCCCGGACACACATCGTGGCGGGGAGCATAGGGCAGCGCCAGGATCAGCTCGTCTTCGACCAGGCCCAGGACATCCAGGCGCTGCTCGGCCACGAGGTATTCGATCTCGGGGCCACGGCCTTCGGTTTCGAGCGCATCCATGGCATCGAGCTGCGCCTGGGTTTCCACCAGGCCCAGCGCGCTGGACACCCGCAGCGTCAGGCTGAAGACTTCCAGGCAGCGCTGGCAGACGACCCGCACGGGGCCGCTGGCCTCGACATCCAGCCAGGACTGGCCGGACGACGCATCGGCCCGCCCGCGCACCTGCCAGCGGATATCGTGGTCCTGGGGTTCGGGCAGATCCTGGCACAGGCGCGCGAACCGGTCCGCTCGCACGACGCCATCCAGGGCCTGTCCGGCCCGTGCGAACCCGATCGCATCGATGACCATGAAGTTTTGTTGCTCGGGAAAACTTTAGATGATACTCGATCCCAGGGCACAGGGTCAATGTTTACTCGCAGACCCGCTCCGCACGGTAAACTGGCGCACGCTTACCAGGATTTCCCCATGCCGCTCATACTGGCCTCCAGTTCACCTTACCGCCGCGCCTTGCTGCAGCGGCTGAACCTGCCCTTTTCGGTCCAATCCCCGGACATCGACGAAAGCCCCCTGCCGGGCGAAACGCCGCTCGACCTGTCGTTGCGCCTGGCCAGGGAAAAGGCCGCCGCGATCGCTGCGCGCAACCCTGGCGCCCTGGTGATCGGTTCGGACCAGGTCGCCGCGTTCCAGGGCGAACCCGTCGGCAAGCCGGGATCCTTCGAGGCAGCCCGCGAACAGCTGCGCCGCTTCGGCGGCCACGACGTCCTGTTTCATACGGCCCTGTGCGTCACCGACGGGCAGCGCCATCTGCTGGAACACGTGTCGACCGAATGCCGCTTCCTGGCCCTGGACGACGCCCGGATCGAACACTACCTGCGCGTCGAGCAGCCATATGATACGGCCGGAAGCGCCAAGGCCGAATGCCTGGGCGTGGCCCTGATGGAGCGCATGCGCAGCGACGATCCCACCGCCCTGATCGGCCTGCCCCTGATCGCCCTGTGCCGCATGCTGCGGGCCTTCGGCCTGGAACCGCTGGGCGCCCACACCGGGAACGGACAACCATGACCACATTGCACCTGATCCCCGTCGGCCTGGGCCAGGCCGACCCCGGGCGCTGGCTGCCGCTCGCCGCCCGCGAAATCGCCGCCACGCTGCGCTGCTTCATCGCCGAAAACGCGAAATCGGCGCGCGCCTTCCTGAAGCAGGTCGAAACCACCGTTCCGCTCCAGGAAATCCTCATCCATACCCTGAAGCCGGACACGCAGGCCGCGGAAATCCGCGCCTGGCTGAACGGCGTGCCCGCAGGCGAAGACATCGGCCTGGTTTCGGAAGCCGGCTGCCCCGCCGTGGCGGACCCGGGCGCGCTGGTCGTGGCCCAGGCGCACGCCGCCGGCATCCGGGTCGTGCCCTGGACCGGGCCTTCGTCCATCATGCTGGGGCTGATGGCCAGCGGCCTGCAGGGCCAGCGCTTCGCCTTCCATGGCTACGCGCCGGTCAAGGCGCACGAGCGCGACGCCCAGCTGCGCGCCTGGGAATCGGCATCCCACAAGCAGCAGCAGACCCAGATCCTGATCGAAACGCCCTACCGGAACAGCGCGCTCTTCGAGGCCCTGCTGCGCACCCTGCGCGACACGACCCGGCTGTGCATCGCCAGTTCCCTGACCTGCGACGACGAGGCCATCGCCACGCGCACCATCGCCCAGTGGCGCAAGGCCGGGCCGCCGGATTTCGAACGCAAGCCGACGCTGTTCCTGTACCTGGCCAGCTGAAGCCGGCCGGGGTGGTGGTCTCAGCCCTGGCTGCCCGGGGCGCCGCGCCGCGCCGTGCGCCAGCCACGCCACCACCCCGGCAGGCGCGCGGCCAGCAGCAGGGCCAGCACCAGGGCGTACAGGCGCGGTTCCAGGAAGTCGTTCTTCCCCGCCCGCATCCAGTCGAAATGCAGCACCGACAGGGCAGCGGCGGGATAGACCAGTGTATGCAGGCGCTTCCAGCCGCGCCCCAGGCGCCGCATCCAGCCCTGGGTGGACGTCAGCGCCAGCGGGACCAGGCACAGCACGGCCAGAGCGCCCACGCCGATGAAGTCGCGCCGCCACAGGTCTTCCCACATCGCGGCCGGCACACCGCCGCGGTCCCAGACCGCCCAGGCCAGGACGTGCAGCACGGTATAGAAGAATGCATACAGGCCCAGCTTGCGCCTATGGCGCAGCAGGCTCGTCCAGCCCAGCCGGCGCGCCGGCGTCACGGCCAGCGTGGCCCAGAGCAGCGCCAACGCCCAGATGCCCGAGGAACGGGTCAGGAATTCCTGCGGATTGGCCCCCAACCCCCCGGCCGCCCCGAGTGCGAACCATCGCAGCAGGGGAAACAAACCGCAGGCATGGATGCAGACCCCCAGGAGCCGCCCCCCGCCCGGACGCGGCCGGCGCGCGCCGGCCCCCGGCGCGGCGGACTGCATGCCGGCTGCACGCGCACCCATCAGAAGTTGCGCGCCAGATCCATGCCCGCATACAGCCCGGCCACCGACTCGGCATAACCGTTGAAGGGCTGCGTGGGCAGGCGGGGCGCGAAGAAACCGGCTCCGATGCGGCGTTCGGTTTCCTGGCTCCAGCGGGGATGCGGCACCGCCGGGTTCACGTTGGCATAGAACCCGTATTCCCGCGGTGCGGCACGCATCCAGCTGGTGACGGGCGGCTCGGCCTGCAGATGGATCCCGACCAGCGACTTGGCCGACTTGAAACCGTATTTCCACGGCACGACCACCCGCAAGGGCGCGCCGTTCTGGGGCGGCAGGACGCGTCCGTAGACGCCGAAGGTCAGCAGCGCCAGCGGATGCATGGCCTCGTCCATGCGCAGGCCCTCGACATAGGGCCAGTCCAGGACCCCGGCCGCCACGCCCGGCATGGCATCGGGCTGCAGCGCGGTCGTGAACACCACATAGCGGGCGTCCGCCGTCGGCTCGACCTGGCGCAGCAGGTGGGACAGGGAATAACCCGTCCAGGGCACCACCATGGACCAGGCCTCGACACAGCGCAGCCGGTAGACGCGCTCTTCCAGGGGCGCCAGGCGCCGCAGCGCATCCACGTCCAGGGTCATGGGCTTGCGCACGGCGCCGTCGATCCGCACCGTCCAGGGCTCGAGCCGCATCCGGCCGGCATATTCGGCCGGGTCACCCTTGCCGGTGCCGAACTCGTAGAAATTGTTGTAGGTGGTGATGTCCTTCCAGCGATTGGGCGACTCATCGGTCGACCAGCGGGCATCGCGCGGGGCTTCCAGCACGGCGCCTTCGAGCCCATCGGCAGGCACCGCCCTGGCCAGGCCACCGGCGCCCAGCGCCAGCGACCCCAGGGCGGCCTGCCGCAGCCAGCGCCGTCGCGACAACCAGACGGACTCGGGCGTGATTTCAGAGGGCGGAATACCGATTTCCCAGGGTGCGCGCATGATGATCCACCTGCAGAGTGGCAATCCGGATTAGATCGCCGCCAGAGAAAAAAGTTCGGCGCCGCGCAGGAAAACAGTCGATTCCGGCGGGGTTCAGCCCGCTCGCGACCGGATCCAGGCCTGCATGTCGGGCACCGTGGCCACCAGCGCCGTCGGCCCGGCCGATTCCAGCAGCGACGGCGCGTGGGCCCCATAGGCGACCGCCAGGCTGTCCACTCCGGCGGCGCGCGCCATCAGGACATCATGCGTGGTATCGCCCACCATCAGCACCGATTCCGGCGCCAGGCCCAGTTCGGCAAGCAACTGCAACAGCATATCCGGATCCGGCTTGCCGCGCGCTTCGTCGGCCGTGCGCGTGGCGCGAAACAGGTCGCGCAGGCCCAGCCGTTCGATCGATTCGTCCAGGCCGCGGCGGCTCTTGCCCGTGGCCACGCCCAGCGCCGCGCCGCCCGCGCTCAGTTCGCGCAGCAGGAGATCCTGACCCTCGAACAGGCGCATTTCATGCTGCAGCGCCATGAAGTGGGCGCGATAGCGCTGGACGAAAATGTCCACATGATCGGCGCCCAGGTCCGGCACCAGGCGGTACAAGGCCGCCTGCAGCGACAGCCCGATCACCCAGCCGGCCTCTTCGCGCGATGGTTCGCGCAGGCCCAGGTCGCGGCAGGCCCCCAGCAGCGCCCCGACGATATGGTGCGTGGAATCCAGCAGGGTGCCGTCCCAGTCGAAGATCACGGCGCGATATTGTTTTTCCGGCAGGCTCGGGGAGGTCATGGACGGTCGTGTTCCAGATGGTCCAGCAGCGCCAGGCAGGCGGGCGGCAGCGGGGCTTCGAAAACCAGGGGTTCGCCGGAAACCGGATGCGGGATCTCCAGCCGGTGCGCATGCAGGAACATGCGCCGGAAACCCTGGGCGGCCAGGGCGGCGCGGATCTCATCCGGCCCGTATTTCTCGTCGCCGGCGATCGGATGCCCCTGCGCCGCCAGATGCACCCGGATCTGGTGGGTGCGCCCGGTGCGCAGTTCGGCCCCCACCAGGGAATAGCGCCCGGCATAGCGGTGCCGCAGGGTGACGATGGTATGGGCGGGCTTGCCCAGGGCGTCGACGCGCACCCGGCGCTCGCCGTCCGGCGTCAGGTATTTCAACAGGGGCAGCCGGATGTGCTGGCGGTCGTTGACCCAGTCGCCCACGACCAGCGCCAGGTAGTGCTTGCGGCCCCTGCTCTCGCGCATCATGTCGTGCAGGGCCACCAGGGCCTTGCGGCTGCGCGCCACCATCAGCACCCCGGATGTCTCCCGGTCCAGGCGGTGCGCCAGTTCCAGCAGACGTTCTTCGGGACGCGCCGCGCGCAATTGCTCGATCACGCCGAAGGACACCCCGCTGCCGCCATGCACGGCCACGCCGGCGGGCTTGTCGATCACCAGCAGATGGGCGTCTTCATACAGCACGGGAAAGGCTGCCGGCGGCACCGGCGCCGACGTCCCCGGCGCGGGCAGGCGCAGCGGCGGGATGCGAACGGAATCGCCGGCCGACAGGCGCGTCTCGGCCCGGCAACGGCCCTTGTTGACCCGCACCTGGCCGTCGCGGATGGCCTTGTAGACGTGGCTCTTGGGCACGCCCTTGCAGAGCCTGAACAGGAAATTATCCAGCCGCTGCCCTTCGTGTTCGGTCCCCACGGCCACCAGACGGACGGACGGCGGCGAAGCGGGGGGATCAACTATTTTGCGCATAGGGAAAAGCGGCATATAATCGCAACAGCCCATAGAGGCTGGAAACCGCCGGGCGTAGAGACGCAATGGATGCATCTCCGTCTGGCAGCAGGGACCCCATTGTACTGCCTCACTTCCAGCCTCCAGGTCCTTGGTCGCCGGCTCCGTCCCGGTTCCCTTCCCCCGCGCACTGCCGCCGGGCGCAGGAATCGACGTCAGGCCGCGTGCGACGCTGCAGATTCTGCTCGCTCTTCCGCACCGGATGCGGCCCACAGCCCGCGTTCGCCGTTCCCAGCAATCATTTCGTCAATCACGCATCGTGCCCTTGACCTCCCTGCTGACAGAACCTTGCGCCTACCGGCGCACCGTGCCCCCTCCCCAGGAGACCGGCGCGGCCTGACCTCGTCAGCGCACCGATCCCCTCGCAGACTGCTGCATCGCACACCGAGTGACCCGTGGCCGTGCGCCGAATCCGGCGCGCCCTGACTACGGAGAAACCCACTCATGAAACGCATGCTGTTCAATGCGACGCACCAAGAAGAACTACGCGTCGCGATTGTCGATGGCCAGAAGCTGATCGATCTGGACATCGAGACCGCCGGGCGCGAACAGCGCAAAGGCAACATCTACAAGGGCGTCATCACCCGGATCGAACCGGGCCTGGAAGCCTGCTTCGTCAACTACGGCGAAGACCGCCACGGCTTCCTGCCCTTCAAGGAAGTCGCCCGCAGCTACTTCAAGGAAGGCGTGGATGTGCGCACCGCCCGCATCCAGGACGCCCTGACCGAAGGCCAGGAACTCATCATCCAGGTCGAAAAGGAAGAGCGCGGCAACAAGGGCGCCGCCCTGACCACCTTCATTTCCCTGGCCGGCCGCTACCTGGTGCTGATGCCCAACAACCCGCGCGGCGGCGGCGTGTCGCGCCGCGTCGAGGGCGAGGACCGCCAGGAACTGCGCGAAACCATGGATCAGCTGGAAATCCCTTCCGGCATGAGCATGATTGCCCGCACCGCCGGCATCGGCCGCAGCGTCGAGGAACTGCAATGGGACCTGAACTACCTGCTGCAGCTCTGGAGCGCCATCGACGCGGCCGCCCGCGAGAACAAGGCACCGATCCTGATCTACCTGGAATCCAGCCTGGTGATCCGCGCCATCCGCGATTATTTTTCGCCCGAAATCGGTGAAATCCTGATCGATACGGACGACATCCACGACCAGGCGACCGCGTTCATGAGCGTGGTCATGCCCGACAACGTCAACCGCGTGAAACGCTACCGCGACGACGTGCCCCTGTTTTCCCGCTTCCAGATCGAACACCAGATCGAGACCGCCTACTCGCGCACGGTCACGCTGCCTTCGGGCGGCGCCATCGTGATCGACCACACCGAGGCCCTGGTGGCGGTGGACGTCAACTCCGCGCGTTCGACGCGCGGCGCCGACATCGAGGAAACCGCCCTGCGCACCAACCAGGAAGCGGCCGACGAAGTCGCGCGGCAGCTGCGCCTGCGGGACCTGGGCGGCCTGATCGTGATCGACTTCATCGACATGGAGGACAGCAAGAACCAGCGCGCCGTCGAACAGCGCCTGCGCGATGCCCTGCATTTCGACCGCGCCCGTGTCCAGATGGGCAAGATTTCCCGCTTCGGCCTGATGGAGCTGTCCCGCCAGCGGCTGCGCCCGGCCCTGAACGAAGGTTCGCACGTCACCTGCCCGCGCTGCACCGGCACTGGCGTGATCCGCGACGCCGAGTCCAGCGCCCTGCACGTGCTGCGCCTGCTCCAGGAAGAAGCCATGAAGGAAGGCACGGCCGCCCTGCACGCCCAGGTGCCGGTCGACGTCGCCACCTTCCTGCTCAATGAAAAGCGCCGCGACATCAGCCAGATCGAATCCCGCCTGAAGGTCAATCTGGTCCTCATCCCCAACAAGTCGCTGGAAACCCCGCACCACCACATCGAACGCCTGCGCCACGACGACCCGCGCCTGGACGAGAACAAGACCAGTTTCGAACTCGCGCAGGAACCCGAGGACAAGCTCATCTGGCAGCCGAACAAGGCCCAGGAAGCCAAGGCCCGGCCCGAAGCCCTGGTCAAGGGCATCCAGCCCGCCCAGCCGGCACCGGCCCACGTGGAACGCGCGCCTCGCGCTGCCGAGGCAGCCCCCGCCACCGCCGCGCCCGCTGCCCCGCAGGGCGGTCTGCTCAAGCGCCTGATCGGCTGGATCACGGGCTCCGCCTCCGGCACGGCCACCCCTGCCCCCGAACCGGCCGCCGCGCCGGCGCGCGAATCCGGCGACGGCCGCCGGCGCAACGGCGCGGGCCGCAACGGTGGACGCCGGGGCGAACGCCGCTCCGACGCCCCGCGCGGCGAACGTGCCGGACGCACGGAACGCGGCGAACGCGCGGAACGTGCCGAACGCACGGAAGGCCGCCCCGCCGCCCGCCGCGAACGCCCGGCCCAGGACATCGCCCAGCCGGTCCAGGCGGAAGCTTCCGCCGTCGAGCTCCATGACGAAACCGCCGAACCGCGCCGTGGCCGCAACCGCCGCGGCCGCGGCCGCAACCGCCCGGCCGAATCGGCCGCCCTGTCCGGCGAAACGATCGCCCTGCAGGCCGAACAGGCTGTCGCCCCGGCCGACGAATCGGCCGCTCCCCAGGCCCGGCCCCAGTCCGCCGCGAACCCCTACGGCCTGCCCGATGCGCCGCAGAGCACGCCCGACGCCGACGCGCAGGATGACGACACCCCCGTCGCCGGCCCGGCCGTGGACGCCGAAGCCGACACCGACCTGGATACCCCGGATCCGGAACGCAAACGCCGCCGTCGTCGCGGCCGCCGTGGCCGCCGCAGCAGCGATGCCGCCGACTCGGCTTCCACCGAAACCGCGTCCATCGCCACCGAAGACGACACGCCGGCCATCGAAACGCACGAAACACCGCGTTTCGATCCCGAAGTGCTGACCGCCGATGCACCCGCCGCGCCGGTACCGGCCGAAACGCCGGCTGCCCAGCCCGCGCAGGCCGAAGCCGTCGATGTGCCGGCACCTGCCTTGGCCGAAACCCAGCCCGTGGCCGATGAAGCCCCCGCCGCCGCTCCGTTCGCACACGCCGTGCCGCCGCAAGCGGTCGAGCCCGTCCGGCAGGAGCCGGCCGCCGAAACCGCAGTCGAAACCGCACCCGTGGCCGAGCCCACGCCTGCGGCCGAGCCGGTGGCGGAAGACGCCGCCCCGGCCGCCGATACGGCGCCCCAGGCCGAGCCCCAGGAAACGGTCGTGACCGCCGAGCACACCGCGGCTGCGCAAGACAGGGAACCTGATGTGCAGGAAACCGCATCCGCCGCGCCAGTGCAGGAACCATCCCGGCCGATCTCCCTGGCCTCGCTGGACGAAACCCTGCAGGCCGCCGGCATGCAGATGGTCGAGACCCGCTCCACCGCGCCCTATGTGCCGCCCGCACCGCCCAAGCCCCTGGGCCGAGCCCGCAAGCCGGTGGCCCGCACGCAGGACGAACCGCTGCAGCAGGTGGAAACCACGCACTAAGGCTTCCCACCCACGAAAAAATGCCCGAAGCGCTTGCTTCGGGCATTTTTCATTGGGGAGACGGCGTTGCCGTTCCTGCATGCCGCCCTGGGGCGGCAGCCGCCGGCTGGCGTCAGGCGGCCTTCACGACCTCGATCGGCTGGCGGGTGAACAGCGCCAGCAGATGCGCCAGTTCGGCCTGCATCTCGCGGCGATCGACCACCCGGTCGATGGCGCCCTTCTGGAGCAGGAATTCGGCGCGCTGGAAACCTTCCGGCAGCTTCTCGCGCACGGTCTGCTCGATCACGCGCGGACCCGCGAAACCGATCAGGGCATTGGGTTCGGCCAGGACCACGTCGCCCATGAAGGCGAAGGAAGCCGACACCCCGCCCATGGTCGGGTCGGTGAGGATGCTGATGAACGGCAGGCCGGCCTCGGACAGCTGGTGCAGCATGGCGGTGGTCTTGGCCATCTGCATCAGCGAGAACAGGGATTCCTGCATGCGCGCACCGCCCGACGACGACACGCAGACGAAAGGCATCCGCCGGTCGATGGACACCTGGACGCCCCGGGCGAAACGCTCGCCCACCACCGAACCCATCGATCCCCCCATGAAGGCGAATTCGAAGCACGCCAGCACCGTGGGCACCGACAGCACCGTGCCGCTCATCACCACCAGCGCTTCGGTCTCGCCGGTCTGCTTGGCTGCTTCGGTCAGGCGTTCCGGGTATTTGCGCGAATCCTTGAACTTCAACGGATCCATGGGGCGGGTCTGGGCGCCGATTTCCTCGCGGCCTTCGGGGTCCAGCAGGGCGTCGATGCGTGCCCGGGCGCCGATCCGCATGTGGTGGCTGCACTTGGGGCAGACGTTCAGGGTTGCCTGCAGGTCTTCTTTATAGAGGACGGATTCGCAGGACGGGCATTTTACCCACAGGCCTTCGGGCACCCGCTTGGAGGCCGAATCGCTGTTGCGGTTGATGCGCGGGGGGAGGATTTTTTCAAACCAGCTCATGGTCAACCTTCTTTCCGGATGGGTTCTATGGCCTGGCGCACCTGGGCCAGCCACTGGGCGGCCGCACCGATGGCCGCCTGCGGGCCGTCGCGCAGGGACGCTTCCTCGATGATCTGTATGATTTTGCTGCCGATCACCACGGCATCGGCGTGCCGGGCCACGCGTGCGGCGCTGTCGGCATCGCGGATGCCGAAGCCCACGCCCACGGGGATGCGCACGTGGCGGCGGATTTCGGCCAGGCGGCGCGCCACGTCGTCGGTATCCAGGTGACCGGCGCCAGTCACGCCCTTGAGTGAAACGTAATAGACATAGCCCCGGGCCAGGCGGGCGACGTCGCGGATGCGGGAATCGACGGACGTCGGCGCCAGCAGGTAGATGGGGTCCAGGCCGGCCTGCCCAAGCAAGGCAGCGAATCCGGCCGATTCCTCGGGCGTGTAGTCCACGGTCAGCACGCCATCGACACCGGCCTGGGCGGCCCGCTGCACGAAGGCTTCCTGGCCCATGCATTCGACGGGATTGGCATAGCCCATCAGGACGACCGGGGTCTCGGTGTCCTGGCGGCGGAATTCGGCCACGAAGCCCAGCACGGATTCCAGGCTGACGCCCGCGGCAATGGCGCGCTCTCCGGCCTGCTGGATCACCGGGCCGTCGGCCATGGGGTCGGAAAACGGCACGCCCAGCTCGATCACATCGGCGCCGGCCGCCGCCAGGGCGTGCATCAACGCCGGTGTGGACGCCACCAGGGGATCGCCCGCCGTCACATAGGAGATCAAGGCCGCCCGCCCCGCCAGCGAAGAGAAGCGGGCCGCCAGACGGGCATTGGAAGAAGTCGTGGTCATGGGTTCCTGAGCCTCAGAGCGTGATGCCGCTGTATTCGGCCACGGTGTGCATGTCCTTGTCGCCCCGGCCCGACAGGTTGACCAGGATGATCCGGTCGCGTGGCAGGGTCGGGGCAAGCTTCACCGCCTGGGCGATGGCGTGCGAGGATTCCAGGGCAGGCATGATGCCTTCGATGCGGCAGCAGTCGTGAAAGGCGGCCAGGGCTTCCTGGTCGGTGATGCCGACGTACTGCGCGCGCCCGCTGTCGTGCAGCCAGGCGTGTTCGGGACCGACGCCCGGATAGTCCAGGCCGGCGGATACGGAATGGGTTTCGGTGATCTGGCCGTGCGCATCCTGCAGCAGGTAGGTGCGGTTGCCATGCAGCACCCCCACCACGCCACGGTTCAGCGACGCCGCGTGTCGGCCCGTGTCCAGGCCTTCGCCGGCGGCCTCGACGCCGATCAGCTGGACGGATTCGTCCTCGATGTAGGGATGGAAGATGCCGATGGCATTCGACCCGCCACCCACCGCGGCGATCACATAGTCGGGCTGGCGGCCTGCGTCGCGCGGCATCTGTTCGCGGCATTCGCGGCCGATGATGGTCTGGAAGTCGCGCACCATGCGGGGATAGGGATCCGGGCCGGCCACGGTGCCGATGATGTAGAAGGTGTCCTCGACATTGGTGACCCAGTCGCGCATGGCCTCGTTCAGGGCGTCCTTCAGGGTGCGCGAGCCCGATTCGACGGGCACCACCGTGGCGCCCAGCAGCTTCATGCGGTAGACGTTGGACGCTTGTCGGCGGACGTCCTCGCTGCCCATGTAGACCACGCATTCCATGCCGTAGCGCGCCGCCACGGTGGCCGTGGCCACCCCGTGCTGGCCCGCACCGGTCTCGGCGATCACGCGCGGCTTGCCCATGCGCCTGGCGAGCAGGGCCTGGCCGATGCAGTTGTTGACCTTGTGGGCGCCGGTGTGGTTCAGGTCTTCGCGCTTGAACCAGATCTGCGCGCCGCCCAGTTGTTCGGACCAGCGCCGCGCGTGGTAGACCGGACTGGGCCGGCCGACGAAGTGCTCCAGCTCGTAGGCGAATTCGCGCTGGAAATCGGGGTCGTCGCGATAGCGCGCATAGGCTTCGCGCAACGCATCCAGGGCGTGCACGAGCGTCTCGGCGACGAATGAACCGCCGAACTTCCCGAAATGCCCCTGGGCATCCGGCAAATGATAGGGTTTCAAGTCCAGTCTCGCATCAAAGGCGCCGCCGGGTTTTCCAGGCGCACGCACGGGCCAAACGGGCATTTTAACAGCCCCGTACGGGCCGGGGCCTGCGGCGGCCGGGGGTGCCGGCGCCCGGGCCGGATCACTGCCGCCCCGCCTGGACGCCGGGCAGTTCGTTGACGGCAGCCAGCGCCTGGCGGATCTGCTCGCCGTCGCGCACCTCGACGGTGAACACCATGTGCGCCAGCGAACGGCGGCTGTGGGTCGTGACGCGCACCACCCGCAGCCGCAGCCGCGCGAAGACCTCGGACAGGTCGCGCAGCAGGTTGGGCCTGTCCTGGGCATGGATGCTCAGGTCCACGGGATACATGGTCTCGCCGGTCTTGCCCCACGTGACCTCGATGCAGCGTTCGGGATGACGCTGCGCCAGTGCCGCCCAGGACGGGCAGTCGCGGCGGTGTATCGACACCCCCCGGCCACGCGTGACGAAGCCCTCGATGTCGTCGGGCGGCACGGGCCGGCAGCAGCGCGCCAGCTGCGTCATCAGGGAATCGACCCCGACCACCAGCACCCCGCTCTTGCCCGTGCGGGCAACGCTGCCGGCATCGCTGGCATAGACGCGGGCCTCGTCGGGCTGCTCGCGGGCGGGCTCGGGGTCGCGCAGAACGTGATCGATCTGCCGCAGGCTGAATTCTTCCTTGGCCGCCGCCACGTACAGATCGTCGGCGCGGGCGAAACCCAGCTGCTGGGCCAGGTGTTCCTGGTTGATGGCGGTGCGGCCCAGGCGCTGCAGTTCCTTTTCGACCATGGCCTGGCCCTGGGCGATGCGCTGCTGCAGCTCGACGGCATTGAACCAGGCCCTGACCTTGGCCCGGGCGCGCGGACTGGCCAGATAGCCGAGCTGGGGATTGAGCCAGTCGCGCGAGGGGCCGCCGGACTTGGCGGCGGTGATCTCCACGGTCTGGCCCGTGCGCAGGGGAGTGGACAGCGGCACGATCTGGCCGTCGACCCGCGCGCCCCGGCAGCGATGGCCCAGGTCGGTGTGCAGCAGGTAGGCAAAATCCACAGGCGTCGACCCGGCGGGCAGTTCGAGCACGCGCGCCTGGGGCGTCATGACGTAGATGCGCGCATCCGGCTGCGCTTCGGGCGAAGGCGCAGCCCCGCCCTCGTCCTTCCAGGACAGCAGCTGGCGCATCCAGGCGATCTTCTGGTCGTATTCGCCGGCGGCGGCCACCTGGCCGCCCCGGGCGCCCGCTTCCTTGTAGCGCCAGTGCGCCGCCATCCCGTATTCGGCGAAATGGTGCATGTCGCGGGTGCGGATCTGGACTTCGAAGGCCCGGCCCTCGGCATCGGCCACCACGGTGTGCAGGGAACGGTAGCCGTTGGGCTTGGGACGGGCGATGTAGTCGTCGAATTCCTCGGGCACCGGCGTCCACAGCGCATGCACGAGGGCCAGCGCGGCATAGCAGGCCCGCTCGTCCTCGACGATGACCCGGAGGGCGCGCAGGTCGAACAACTGGCGGAATTCCAGGTGCTTGATGCGCATCTTGTTCCAGATGCTGTAGATGTGCTTGGGCCGGCCGCTGAGCTCGGCCCGGATCCCGGCTTCTTCCAGCGCCGCCCGCAGACGCGCCATGACGTCCTCGATGAAGGCCTCGCGTTCGACGCGCTTTTCTTCGAGCTGCCGGGCGATGGACTTGTAGGTGTCCGGCTCCAGGAAGCGGAAGGACAGGTCTTCCATTTCCCATTTGATCTGCCAGATCCCCAGGCGGTTGGCCAGCGGCGTGTACAGGGCCATGGTCTCGCGGGCGAATTCCGGCGGGCAGGGCGTGCGGCTGGCCGCGTACCAGCGCAGCGACTGCAGCCGCGAGGCGAGCCGCATCAGCACGATGCGCAGGTCCGCCGCCATGGCCAGCAGCATCTTGCGCTGCATTTCCTTCTGGTCGGTGCCCGACACGTCGCCGGCCCGGCCGGCGACGGTGCCCAGGCGCAACAGGGCACGCACGCCCTGCACCAGGGTCGTGATCTCGGGGCCGAAGGCCTTGCGCAACGGATCGGCGCGCGACACTTCGCCCACCGGGACCGGCTGCACGGCCAGCAGGGCCGCCGCGCGCGTGGCGGCGTCCGAATCCAGGCCGCGCAGGATCAGGGCCACCGAGGCCGCATGCGCATCCAGGGCTTCGCCCGTGCTGGCCCGGGCGCCGCGCAGGGGCTCGCGCACCCAGTCGGCCGCCTGCTGCAGGACCGCCGCGCCTGCATCGTCCAGCCCGCCGCTGGCGGCCTGGAACCACTCGGGACCGAAAGGATCTGCGGAAACGGGCTGCTGGGAGACGCTCATGGTGCCGGACAGGGGGAAACAGGCCCTTTGACAGGGCCTTCAGACGCTGAACCTCTATACTACTTGAGTGAGCCCGTCCACGCAGGACTGCCCCCGAGTCCCCCATGACGACCCAATTGCTGATCATCTGGCATTCCCGCACCGGCGCCGCCCGGCAGATGGCCCAGGCTGCGGCCGCAGGCGCGCAGGCCGTGGCCGACGAACTCGAGGCGGGCGACCGCTTCGACCTGCAGGTGCGGCCTGCCGACACCGTGCGGGCCGAAAACCTGCTCGCCGCCGACGGCTATATCTTCGCCGCGCCCGAAAACCTGGCGGCGCTCAGCGGCGCCATGAAGGAATGCCTGGACCGCAACTACTATCACGTGCTGGACCGGATCAACGGCCGGCCTTACGCCGCCATGATCACCGCCGGATCCGATGGCGACGGCGCCCGGCGGCAGCTCGAGCGCATCTGCACCGGCTGGCGCCTGAAGGCCGTCGCCCCCACCCTGATCGTGCCCATGCGGGCCCAGACGCCCGAGGCCATCCTGGCGCCCAAGGTCGTGCCCGAGGACTGGCTGGCACGCGGCGCCGAACTGGGCGGCACCCTGGCTGCTTTGCTGCTGTAGCAGTGTGGGGGCATGGGGCGGGTTCAAATTGGGGCATTTCTCCACCTCCCCCGCACGGGCTCTTCGGGTTCTCCCGGATAAATTCGGTAAAATCCTCACTGGCCTATTTCAAGGCCCCTGATTGCAAGCCCGGAGTGCCCCATGACCCACGTCGTCACCGAAAACTGTATCAAGTGCAAGTACACCGACTGCGTCGATGTCTGTCCCGTGGATTGTTTCCGCGAGGGGCCGAACTTCCTGGTGATCGACCCCGAGGAATGCATCGACTGCGCCGTCTGTGTGCCCGAATGCCCCGCCAACGCCATCTTCGCCGAGGAAGACGTCCCGCAGGACCAGCTCGACTACATCCCCCTGAACGCCGAGCTGTCTCCCAGCTTCAAGCCCATCAACCGGTCCATCAGCCCGCTGGAAGGCGCCGACGACTGGAACGGCGTCGCCGACAAGCTCAAGTACCTGGAACGCCCGTAAGGACCGCCGTCCCGCCTCGCCGCTTCCCGGCCGTCTGCAAAACCCCACATCCCACCCGTATATGGTTCATATACGGGAAATTCCGGTAGCGCCCTGTCACGTTTACCGGTACTTTAGATCCGGATGACCGATACTCCGGCGCGCGATCCGCGCCGGGACAGACCGACGGGAACGCATACCCCCATGCTGTACGACCTGCACGAGCTCCAGCGCTCGATCCTTGCCCCCTTCACGGCTTTCACTGAAACCGGTTCACAACTGTTCTCGAATCCCTACAGCCCGCTGGCCTACACCCCGCTGTCGCGGCAATTCGCCGCCGCCTACGAGCTGGCCCACCGCGTCGGCAAGGATTACGAAAAACCCGCCTGGAATCTGCCCGCCACCCGGATCGGCAACCGGGAAGTCGCCGTGCACGAAGACATCGCCCTGGCGCAGCCCTTCTGCCGCCTGGTGCACTTTCGCCGCGAAACCCGCCGCCAGGATCCGTGCGTACTGCTGGTGGCCCCCCTGTCCGGGCACCACGCCACCCTGCTGCGCGATACGGTGCGCGCCCTGCTGCCCGGCCACGACGTCTACGTCACGGACTGGGTCGACGCCCGCATGGTGCCGGCCGCCGAAGGCACGTTCGGCCTGGACGACTATGTCCGCTACATCCAGACTTTCCTGCGCCACCTGGGTCCCGATACCCATGTGATCTCGGTCTGCCAGCCCACCGTACCGGTGCTGGCCGCGATTTCCCTGCTGGCCTCGGCCGGAGACTCCTGTCAGCCGCGCAGCATGGTCATGATGGGCGGCCCCATCGACACGCGCAAGTCGCCCACCCAGGTCAACCGGCTGGCCACGACCAAGCCCTACGAATGGTTCGAGGACAACCTGATCCACCGGGTGCCCGCCCGCTATCCGGGCGCCGGGCGGCTGGTCTATCCGGGATTCCTGCAGCACGCCGGCTTCGTCGCCATGAACCCGGACCGGCACCTGAAGTCCCACTACGACTTCTACCTGCACCTGCTGCGCGGCGACGACAGCGACGCCGAGGCCCACCGCCGCTTCTACGACGAATACAACGCCGTGCTGGACATGCCGGCCCGCTTCTACCTGGATACCATCCGCATCGTCTTCCAGGAATTCCGGCTGCCGCGCGGCACGTGGACGATCGATGGCGAGCAGGTCGACCCCGCGGCGATCCGCAAGACCGCCCTGCTGACCATCGAAGGCGAACTGGACGACATCTCCGGCGAGGGTCAGACGCACGCCGCCCACCAGTTGTGCGCCAACCTGTCTCCTTCCATGCGGGAAGTCCACACCGCCGCCGACTGCGGCCACTACGGCATCTTCTCGGGACGCCGCTGGCGTCAGCAGATCTGTCCTAAAATAGCGGCGTTCATCCGCGCCCATGCCTGACGGGGCCGCATCCGACCCTGACGTGCCCTCACTGACCGATACCCTCGACGCCCTGCTGCCGCAGACCCAATGCACGCAATGCGGCTACGACGGCTGTCGCCCCTATGCCCAGGCCATGGCCGAAGGCCGGGTCGACATCAATCGCTGCCCGCCCGGCGGCCCGCGCGTCATCGAGGCCCTGGCCAGCACGCTGGGCCGCCCGGTGCTGCCGCTGGATCCCGAATGCGGCACGCACCAGCCCTTCCGGGTGGCGCTCATCGACGAGGCCCACTGCATCGGCTGCACCCTGTGCATCCAGGCATGTCCGGTGGATGCCATCCTGGGCGCCAACCAGTGCATGCACACCGTGATCGAAGCCGACTGCACCGGCTGCGAGCGCTGCGTGGCGCCCTGCCCGGTGGACTGCATCACCATGGTTCCCGCCAACCGTGACTGGACCGCCGGCGACGCCGACGCCGCCCGCCGGCGCTACCGGGCCCGCAACGCCCGGCTGCAGGCGCGGCACGACGAAACCGCTGGTCCCGCGGCGCGCACGCTGGCCAACAAGCCCGTCCTGGCCGCCCCCGCCCCCCAAGACAAACAGGACCGCATCGCCCAGGCCCTGGCCCGGGCGCGCGCCCGACGCTCATGAAACGCGCCGCCATCGAAGAATGCTTCCGCCGCCTGCGCGAAGCCAACCCCCATCCCCGGACCGAACTGGAATACGGCAGCGTCTTCCAGCTGCTGGTGGCCGTCATGCTCTCGGCCCAGGCGACCGACCGTTCCGTCAACCTGGCCACCCGCGGCTTCTTCCCCGAGCACGGCACGCCCGAAGGCCTGCTGGCCCTGGGCGAGCAGGGGCTGGCCGAGGCGATCCGCACCATCGGCCTGTACAAGACCAAGGCGCGCAACGTCATCCGGACCTGCGAACTGCTGCTGGAGCGGCACGGCGGGCAGGTGCCCGACCGCCGCGAAGACCTGGAAGCCCTGCCCGGCGTCGGGCGCAAGACCGCCAACGTGGTGCTCAACACAGCCTTCCGCCAGCCCGCCATGGCCGTGGACACGCACATCTTCCGCGTCTCCAACCGCACCGGGATCGCGCCGGGCAAGACCGTGCTGGCCGTGGAGCAGGCGCTGCTGCGCCGGGTCCCGAAGGAATATCTGCTGGACGCCCATCATTGGCTGATCCTGCACGGCCGCTACGTCTGCGTGGCCCGCAAGCCGAAATGCCCCCAGTGCCCGATCGCCGACCTGTGCGACTATCCGGACAAGACCCGGCCCGCCTGAGCCCGCACGCAGCCTGCGGCCCGGCCCGCCAGGCCGCATCTATTGCGCTGCAATATCCGGCTGCCGCAGCGACAACTCTGTAAAACCCCTATGGAGCCGCGCCCCGGACCGTTCCATACTTGAAACATACCGCCACCGGGCGCCGCACTGCGACATGGAACACAGGGCATCATGGGCACAGAACCCGACATCATTCTCGAAACCCGAAAACTCTCGAAAACCTTCCTGGGCTTCACCGCCGTGGACTCCGTGGATCTGAAGATCCAGCGCGGCCACATCCACGCGCTCATCGGCCCCAATGGCGCAGGCAAGACCACCTGCTTCAACCTGCTCACGAAGTTCCTCGAGCCCAGCCACGGGAACATCTTCTTCGACGGCCAGGAAATCACCCGCGACAAACCGGCGGAAATCGCCCGCAAGGGCATCATCCGGTCCTTCCAGATCTCCGCCGTGTTCCCGCAGCTCACGGTGATCGACAACGTGCGCATCGCGCTGCAGCGCGCCACCGGCACTTCCTACCACTTCTGGCGCAGCGACAGCAGCCTGCGCCACCTGGACGACCGGGCCATGGAACTGCTCGCCGAAGTCGACCTGGCCGACTTCGCATCGCAGATGACCGTGAACCTGCCCTACGGCCGCAAGCGCGCCCTGGAAATCGCCACCACCCTGGCCATGGAACCCAGCCTGATGCTGCTGGACGAACCCACGCAGGGCATGGGCCATGAAGACGTCGACCGCGTCACCCAGCTCATCAAGCAAGTCAGCGCCGGGCGCACCATCCTGATGGTCGAGCACAACATGAAAGTCGTCTCCTCGATCGCCGACCGCATCACCGTGCTGGCGCGCGGCGCCGTGCTGGCCGAAGGCGACTACGCAGCCGTCTCGAACAACCCCGACGTGATGGAAGCCTACATGGGCACCACGCAAGGCGAACTCGAAGGAGCACACGCATGAGCGCACCGGGCCGTCTCAAGCACGAACAGCACAGCGCCAAGGAGGCACGATGAGCCTGGCACTCGAAATCTCCGATCTGCATGCCTGGTACGGCGAATCGCACGTCCTGCACGGCGTGAACATGCGCGTCGAGCCCGGCCAGGTCGTCACCCTGCTGGGGCGCAACGGCGCCGGGCGCACCACCACGCTGCGCGCGCTGCTGGGCCTGACCAGCCGGCGCACCGGCTCGATCCGCATCCAGGGCACCGAATCGATCCACCTGCCCACCTACCGCATCGCGCACCTGGGCATCGGCTACTGCCCGGAAGAACGCGGCATCTTCGCCTCGCTGTCCTGCGAGGAAAACCTGCTGCTGCCGCCCACCGTGGGCGACACCCTGGGCGGGGGCATGTCGCTGGCCGAAATCTACGACATGTTCCCCAACCTCCTCGAACGCCGCCACTCGCCGGGCACACGCCTGTCGGGCGGCGAACAGCAGATGCTGGCGGTGGCGCGCATCCTGCGCACCGGGGCCAACCTGCTGCTGCTCGACGAAATTTCCGAAGGCCTGGCGCCGGTGATCGTGCAGGCGCTCGACCGCATGATCCGCGCGCTCAAGGACAAGGGCTACACCATCGTCATGGTCGAGCAGAACTTCCGCTTCGCCGCGCCGCTGGCCGATCATTTCTACGTCATGGAACACGGCCAGATCGTGGAGGAATTCCCGGCCAGCCAGCTCCAGGAAAAACAATCCACGCTCGACAGCCTGCTGGGCGTCTGACCGGCACACCATCCTTTTGCCAACTATCCGCCGGCACAACCGGCACATACAGGAGACTTCCCATGAAACTGCGTACCCTATCCGTCGCGCTGGCAGCAGCCGGCCTGGGCTTCGGCCTATCCGCCCAGGCCGCGGGGATTTCCGACGACGTGATCCGCATCGGCTTCATTGCAGACATGTCCGGCGTATACGCCGACATCGACGGTAATGCAGGCGCCGATGCCATCCGCATGGCGATCGCCGACATGGGGGGCGAGATCAACGGGAAGAAAATCGAACTGCTGACCGCCGACCACCAGAACAAGGCCGACATCGCCTCGGCCCGCGCCCGCGAATGGTTCGACCAGCAGCATCTCGACATGCTGATCGGCGGCACCAATTCCGCCACCGCCCTGGCCATGGCGGCCGTGGCGGCCGAAAAGAAGAAGCCCTTCATGGTGGTGGGCGCCGGCTCCTCCGCGCTGACCAACGCGCAATGCACGCCCTACACCGTCCACTATGCATACAACACGGTCGCCCTGGCCAACGGCACGGGTTCCGCCGTGGTGCGTGAAGGCGGCAAATCCTGGTTCTACCTGACCGCCGACTACGCCTTCGGCCACTCGCTGGAACAAGACACGATGAAGGTCGTGGAAAAATCCGGCGGCAAGAACCTGGGCGCCGTGCGCGCACCGCTTGCCACGACGGACTTCTCTTCCTTCCTGCTGCAGGCGCAAAGCTCCGGCGCCGAAGTCCTGGGCCTGGCCAACGCGGGCGGCGACTTCATCAATTCCGTCAAGGCCGCCAAGGAATTCGGCATCACCAACACCATGAAGCTGGCCGGCCTGCTGGTGTTCATCAACGACGTCCACGCCCTGGGCCTGGAAAACACCACCGGCCTGTACCTGACCACCGCCTGGTACTGGAACCAGGACGACGCATCGCGCGCCTGGTCCAAGCGCTTCTTCGAGAAGCACGACCGGGCGCCGTCCTTCCTGCAGGCGGGCGACTACTCGGCCGCCAAGACCTACCTGGAAGCCGTCAAGGCCATCGGCACGGACGATGGCGACGCCATCATGAAACAGCTCAAGAGCGTCACGGTCAACGACATGTTCATCAAGAACGGCCACATCCGCAAGGACGGCCTGATGATGCACGACATGTACCTGGCCCAGGTGAAGAAACCCGACCAGTCCAAGGCAGCCTGGGACTACTACAACATCGTGCGCACCCTGCCGGCCGAATCCGTGTTCGGCGCGGAATCGACCTCTACCTGCGCACTCAAGTAAGCGGCGCATGAACTCCGGATCCCCGCCCACAGGCGGGGATCCGCGATCCGCAACACCCCTTCCGCCCGATTCCGCCGCAGCCCTATGACACAACTTTTCGGTGTTCCCATCCAGGCCCTGCTCGGCCAGCTCCTGCTCGGCCTGGTCAACGGCTCGTTCTACGCCGTGCTCTCGCTGGGGCTGGCCGTCATCTTCGGCCTGCTCAACATCATCAACTTCACCCACGGCGCGCTCTACATGCTGGGGGCCTTCATCGCCTGGATGGGCCTGCAGTACCTGGGGCTGAACTACTGGATCATGCTGTTCGTGGCCCCCGTGATCGTGGGCTTGTTCGGCATCGTCCTCGAACGCCTGCTGCTGCGCCGCCTCTACAAGCTCGATCCGCTCTACGGCCTGCTGCTCACCTTTGGCCTGACACTGCTCATCGAAGGCCTGTTCCGCAGCTTCTACGGCGTATCCGGCCAGCCCTACAGTACGCCCGCCCTGCTGCGGGGCGGCGTGAACCTGGGTTTCATGTTCCTGCCCATCTATCGCGCCTGGGTCGTCGTGGCCTCGATCCTGGCCTGCCTGCTGACCTGGTTCATCATCGAGAAGACCCGCCTGGGCGCGCTGCTGCGCGCCGGCACCGAAAACCCCAAGCTGGTCGAAGCATTCGGCGTGAACGTGCCGCTGATGATCTCGCTCACCTTCGGCTTCGGCGTCGGGCTGGCGGGCTTTGCCGGCGTGCTGGCCGCCCCCATCCTGCAGGTCTCGCCGCTGATGGGCTCGAACCTGATCATCGTCGTCTTCGCCGTGGTGGTCATCGGCGGCATGGGTTCGATCCTGGGCTCGATCGTCACCGGCCTGGGCCTGGGCATCATCGAAGGCTTCACCAAGGTCTTCTGGCCCGAAGCCTCCAGCACCGTGGTGTTCATCATCATGGTGATCGTACTGCTGACCCGCCCGGCCGGGCTGTTCGGGAAAGAATCATGAATCGACAACTGATCGCCTATCTGGCCGCCCTGATCCTGCTGGCCGCGCTGCCCGCGCTGGGCGGCTACCCGATCTTCATCATGAAGGTCATGTGCTATGCGCTGTTCGCCTGCGCCTTCAACCTGCTGCTGGGCTACACCGGGCTGCTGTCCTTCGGACACGCCGCCTTCCTGGGGCTGGCAGCCTACGCCTGCGGCCAGTCGCTGACCGTCTGGGGCTGGCCCACGCTGGGCGGGCTGCTCTTCGGCACGGCGGCAGCGGGCGTCCTGGGCCTGGTCTTCGGGCTGCTGTCCATCCGCCGCAGCGGCATCTATTTCGCCATGATCACCCTGGCGCTGGCGCAGATGCAGTTCTTCTATTTCCTGCAGGCCCCGTTCACCGGCGGCGAGGACGGCCTGCAGGGCATTCCGCGCGGCAGCATCCTGGGCCTGGACCTGAGCCAGGACATCAACCTGTACTACGTGGTGCTGCTGATCTTCGTGCTGGGCTACGCCCTGATCTGGCGCACCGTGCATTCGCCCTTCGGCCAGGTCCTGAAGGCCATCCGCGAGAACGAGCCGCGGATGGTTTCGCTCGGCTATGATGTGGACCGCTTCAAGCTGCTGGCCTTCGTGCTCTCGGCCACGCTCGCCGGCCTGGCCGGAGCCACCAAATCGCTGGTGTTCGTCTCGGCCACGCTGTCGGATGCCACGTGGCAGATGTCGGGCACGGTCATCCTGATGACGCTGATCGGCGGCATGGGCACGCTCACCGGCCCGGTGCTGGGCGCGATCATCGTGGTGGCGCTGGAAAACAAGGTCGGCGAATTCGGCCGATTCCTGATGCAGCAGACAGGCATCGAATGGTTCCGCGTCCTGGGCGAATCGGTCACCATCGTCATCGGCCTGATCTTCATCGTCTGCGTGCTGGCCTTCCGCCGGGGCATCATCGGCGAATGGCTGGCCTGGCGGCAAAAGACCGGCTGAGCCAGGCCTCCCACCTCGCGGCCTGCATGCCGCTCGGACTTGCCGGGACGGCGGAAGCATCAAGAATGCTTCTGCGTCCCGGCAAGTCCAAGATAGCTTTCGATGACTCGGGGGTGGCCGGCCAGCATGCGGGCTTCGCCATCCAGGATCACGGTGCCGGTCTCCAGGACATAGCCGCGATCGGCCACGTGCAGGGCGGCGCGGGCATTCTGTTCCACCAGCAGGATGGACACGCCCGTGCTGCGCAGCTGCGCAATGGTCTGGAAGATCTCGCGCACCACCCGGGGCGCCAGGCCCAGGCTGGGCTCGTCGAGCATCAGCAACGCCGGGCGCGCCATCAGGGCCCTGCCCAGTGCCAGCATCTGGCGTTCACCGCCCGACAGCGTGCCCGCCGCCTGGCCGGAGCGCTCTTTCAGGCGCGGGAACAAGGCGTAGACCTCGTCCAGGGTGTCCCGCCAGCCCCGCACGCCGGCACGGTACAGGCGAAAGCCCCCCAGCAGCAGGTTGTCGCGCACGGACATGCTGGCGAACAGCTCGCGGCGCTCGGGCACCAGCGACAGACCCAGGCCGACGCGGCGTTCGATGTCCCAGCCCTGCACTTCGCTGTCCTGGAACAGGATCGAGCCCCGGCTGTGCCCCCGCAGGGGGAGCGCCCCCATGATGGCGCCCAGCAGCGTCGACTTCCCGGCGCCGTTGGCGCCGATGACGGTCACGATCTCGCCGCGCCCCACCGTCAGGTCGATGGGATCCAGGGCAGCCACCTTGCCGTAATGCGCCGACAGCCCCCGGACGGACAGGATGGGAGCGGCCGAGGACGGATTCCGGTCGCTCATGATGCGCCTCCCGGTTGCACGGCGCCCGCCGCACGGCCCGCAGGCCGGCCCGGTTCGCCAGGGTCGGAATGGTCTGCAGGAACCGGCCCGTGCGCGGGCTCGTCCCAGTCGTCGTCCAGGCCGCCCAGATAGGCCTCCAGCACGGCAGGATTGCGCTGGATGTCGGCCGGGACGCCTTCGGCCAGCATCGTGCCGAAGTCCATGACCAGCAGGTGATCGGTGAGATTCATCACGAAATCCATGTCGTGCTCGACCAGCAGCAGGCTCATGCCTTCCCGGCGCAGCTGGTCCAGCACCGCCGCCAGCGCCTGCTTTTCCTGGTAGCGCAGGCCAGCCGCCGGCTCGTCGAGCAGCAGCAGGATGGGGTCGCAGCACAGCGCGCGCGCAATCTCCACGATGCGCTGGCGGCCCAGCGGCAGGCTGCCGGCCGGCTGATCGATCACATCGCCCAGGCCCACCCGCTCGATCTGGCGCGCGGCCTCGCGCAGCAGGGACGCCTCGGCATTCCGGTCCAGGCGCAGCGCGGCGGCCATCACACCTGCGCGGCTGCGCAGATGGGCGCCCAGCGCGACGTTTTCCAGCACGCTCATGTCCGGCAGCAGTTGCACGTGCTGGAAGCTGCGCGCCATCCCCCGGCGCGCGATCTCGCGGGCCGGCAGGCCGTCGATGCGGTCTCCCAGGAACCGCACCGCGCCGCCGGACAGGGGCGCCACGCCGCTGATCAGGTTGAAGGTCGTGCTCTTGCCCGCCCCGTTGGGGCCGATCAGCCCCATGATCTCGCCCGCCCGCAGGCGGAAGCTGATGTCGTTGACCGCCACCAGGCCGCCGAATTCCTTGCGCACGCGGTCCACTTCCAGGACCAGGTCGCCGGCATTCGACGCCGGACGGCGCGGCAGTTCGGGGGCAGCGGCCAGCCGCGCGGGGTCATGGCCGTCGGTTTCGGCGCGGCCGCCCAGTTGCCGCCACACCCGGGCGAACACGGGCCACAGGCCGTCGCGGGCGAATTGCAGCACCAGGATCATCAGCACGCCGAACGCCAGCATTTCCAGGTTGGCGGTGGTGCCCACCAGGCCCGGCAGGACGTTCTGCAGCTGGTCCTTGACGATCAGGATGGCGGCTGCGCCCGCCACCGCGCCCCAGACGCTTCCCGAACCGCCCACCACGGCCATGAACAGGTATTCGATGCCGTAGCCCAGGCCGAAGGGGCTGGGGCTGACGGCCCGCTGCATGTGCGCGTACAGCCAGCCCGAGACGCAGCCCAGCAAGGCGGCATACACGAAGACGACCACCTTGTAGTGCGCCAGGTCGACCCCGAAGGATTCGGCCATGGAACCGCTGCGCAGGGCGCGAATGGCCCGCCCCGCGCGCGAGTCCAGCAGATTGTGCGTGGCCCACAGGGCCAGCAGCAGGAACAGCCAGATCAGCAGGTACATCCGCGGGCCGGTCCCCAGGGACCAGCCGCCCAGCGACAGCGGCGGAATGCCCGCGATGCCGTCGTAGCGGCCCAGGAAATCCAGGTTGCCGTACAGGTAGTACAGCGCCAGGCACCAGGCCAGGGTGCACAGGGGCAGGTAATGGCCGGACAGGCGCAGCGTGATGGCACCCAGCGCATAGGCCACCAGGCAGGTCAGCAGCAGGCCCGCAAGCAGGCCCAGCCAGGGGGACATCCCGCCCGCCGTGGTCAGCCAGGCCGTGGTGTAGGCCCCCAGGCCCACGAAGGCGGACTGGCCGAAGGAAGTCAGGCCGCCGACGCCGGTCAGCAGCACCAGTCCCAGCACCACCAGGCTGTAGAGCCCGATGTAGTTCATCTGGGTGATCCAGAAGGCAGGCACGCCCGGGATCCACGGCAGCAGCGCCAGGATCGGGATCAGGATCATCAAGGCATGGCGCGGGCGCATCAGTCCTCCTCGTCCAGGTGGACACTGCCGAAGGAGCGCCACAGCAGCACAGGGATGATCAGGGTGAAGACGATGGCTTCCTTGAAGGGACTGGCCCAGAAAGAGGAAAAGGCTTCCAGGACGCCCACGAACAGGGCCCCCGCCGCGGCGGCCGGATAGCTGACCAGGCCGCCGAAAATGGCCGCCACGAAACCCTTCAGCCCGATCAGGAAGCCCGTGTCGTAATAGATGGTGGTGATGGCGGCGATCAGCATGCCCGACAGCGCGCCGATGGCGGCCGCCAGGGTGAAGGTCAGGCTGCCCGCCACCCGCGTGCTGATGCCCACCAGCCGGGCGCCGCGCCGGTTGACGGCGGTGGCCCGCAGGGCGCTGCCATACAGGGTGCGGCTGAAGAACAGCCACAAGCCGCCGATCAGCACGGCGCACGTGGCCAGCACCGCGAAGGTCTGCGCCGTCCAGGCCACCGGGCCGATCTGCACCGTGCCCTCGACCAGGGCCGGAGTGCGCCAGCCTTCGGCGCCGAAGAACAGCAGCCCCAGGCCGGTCAGGGCGAAATGCACGGCGACCGACACGATCAGCAGCACCAGCACGCTGGCCTGCTCCACCGGCTGGTACACCAGGCGATAGATCATCGGACCCATGGGCACCACCAGCGCCAGCGCGAAGAGCACGCGCAGGACCAGCGGAACGTCCGGGCCGGCGGCCAGCGGCGCCAGGGCCTCCAGCACCAGCGGCAGGACCAGCGCCCAGCCCAGGGTGCTGCCGTAGCCGCGCCACTGGCGCGCCCGCCAGCACGACACGGCCTCGGCCAGGCACACGAGCACGCCCATCAGCACGAGCAGATGCGCCGTTCCCGGCACCCGGCCATTGGCGAGGAACGCCAGGGACAGCGCGCCGAAGGTGACGAATTCCCCCTGGGGAATCAGGATCACCCGCGTTACCACGAACACCAGCACCAGCGCCAGGCCCAGCAGGGCGTAGATGGCGCCGTTCAGAATGCCGTCCTGCAGCAGGATCAGCGCAATGGTCAGATCCACGGCGCCTCCGTGCCGGCGCGCGCGCCGGCATCCGGGTCATGACGAAGACCGGCCCGCAAGCGGGAAAGGACGACGCCGCGCCGCATCACAGGTCCGGCTGGTAGGTCCACTTGCCGTCGACGACCTGCACCATGACGCGGCCGCGTTCGTCCAGGCCGGCGTGGTCGGTCGGGCTCATGGTGAAGACACCCTGGGAAGCCGGCAGTTCCTTCACCTGTTCCAGCGCGTCGCGCAGGGCCGAGCGGAACTCGGGCGTGCCGGGCTTGGCGCCGGTCTTGAGGGCGCGGGGAATGGCATCGCTGATCAACTGGCCGGCGTCCCACATGTGGCCGCCGAAGGTGTTGGTCGAGCCCGCGCCGTACTTGGCCTCGTAGGCCTTGACGTACACCAGGGCGCTGGCCTTGACCGGATTGCTGTCGGGCAGCTGAGCCGCCACCAGCAGCGGGCCGGCGGGCAGGATCATGCCTTCGCAGGCCTTGCCGCAGACCCGCAGTACGTCGTTGTTGGCCGCGCCATGGGTCTGGTAGATGTGGCCCTTGTAGCCGCGCTCGACCAGCTCGCGTTGCGGCAGGGCCACCGGCGTGCCGGAAGCGGCGATCAGGATGCCGTCGGGCTTGGCCGACAGCAGCTTGAGCACCTGGCCCGTGACGCTGGTGTCGGGCCGCGCGAAGCGTTCCGCCGCCACCACCTTGATGCCCTTGGCTTCGGCGGCGGCCTTCATTTCCTGCAGCCAGCCATCGCCGTAGGCGTCGCTGAAGCCGATGAAGCCCAGGGTCTTGACGTTCTGCTTGACCATCGCGTGGGCCAGGGCCGCCGCCATCAGCGCATCGTTCTGCGGCGTCTTGTAGACCCACTTGCGCGGGCCGTCCACCGGCTCGACGAGCTTGGCGTTGGCGGCCACGCTGATCATGGGCGTGCCGGTCTCGGCGGCCACGTCCGACATGGCCAGCGAGGCGGGCGTCACGGACGTGCCCAGCACCACGTCGACGTGGTCGTCGGCCGTGAGCTTGCGGATGTTCTTCACCGCCTGGGTGGTGTCGGTGGCGTCGTCCAGCACGATGTACTGCACGGACTGGCCGCCGATTTCCGTGGGCAGCAAGGCCACGGTATCGCGCTCGGGAATGCCCAGGGATGCGGCCGGCCCGGTGGACGACACCGTCACGCCGACCTTGATCTGTGCCGTGGCGGCAAGGGGCAGCGCTGCCAGCAGAGCGGCCGCGCCCAGGGTGAGTCGCAGGGAAACCGGGAATGTCATGTTTGTCTCCGAATGTTTTTGACTGACCGTGCAATTCATGGCCCTGAACCCGGCGGGTCGAGGCAATAAACACATGAACGGGCGTCATATTATCGCAGCCCGGCGCAATTTGCTGCCACGAGCCCGGGCCAGACCGCATCGCGGCGTCCGCCCGCCTCCCGGGCGGGGTCTGCCAGCCGGACGAAAGTCGATTAAGATGGAGGATTGAAGTGAAACTCCGGACAGGTTCCTCGTGGACAAGATCACGCGCACCGACGCCGAATGGCGGGCGCAGCTTTCCCCCGACGAATTCGCAGTCACGCGACTGAAGCACACCGAGCGGCCCTTCACGGGCCGCTACTGGGACACCACCCAGGCGGGCACCTACGTCTGCGTCTGCTGCGGCACCCCGCTGTTCGCCTCGGACACCAAATTCGATGCGGGCTGCGGCTGGCCCAGCTATTTCCAGCCCGTGGCCCCCGACCGCGTGCGCGAAGAACGCGACACCAGCCACGGCATGATCCGCACCGAGATCCTGTGCGCCGTCTGCGACGCCCACCTGGGCCACGTATTTCCCGATGGCCCGCCCCCGACCGGGTTGCGCTATTGCATCAATTCCCTGTCCATGAAGTTCATCCCGGCCGAATGACTGAATGAAAAACGATTCCCGCGACAGCGCCCTGCCCCCGGAGACGGCCCGTCGATGAAAAAATTCCTCTTCGACCTCTTCCCGCTGATCCTGTTCTTCCTGGCCTTCCGTTTCGCCGACATCTACGTCGCCACCGGAACGGCCATGGCCGCGGCCGTGCTGCAGATCCTCTGGCTGCGCCTGACCGGGCGCGCGATCGAGCCCATGCACTGGATCAACCTGACGGTGATCGTCGTGTTCGGCGGCGCGACCCTGCTGTTCCACGACGATACCTTCATCAAGTGGAAGCCCACGGTGCTGTACTGGCTGTTTGCCGCCATCCTGATGGGCGCGCGCCTGTTCGCTGGCCGCAACCTGATGCGCCGCCTGATGGGCGACAAGATCGCCCTGCCCGAACGGGCCTGGAACCGCCTGAACGACAGCTGGGCCGGATTCTTCGTCGCCTCGGGCGCACTCAACCTGTACGTGGCCTTTTCGGGCCGCTTCACCGAAGCGCAGTGGGTCAACTTCAAAGTCTTCGGCCTGATGATCCTGCTGCTGCTGTTCGTGGTGGTGCAGTCCCTGTGGCTGGGCCGTCACATCCAGACCGAGCCTGCCGCATCCGGAGCCGATGCGCCCGACGGCGAGCCCCGCTGACGGACCCGGACAGCCACGGAAAGACGCCATGAACTCCGCCGACACCGACCTGAAGGCCCTGCTGGCCAAACGCCTGGCCGCGCTCGAACCCGCGCAGATGGAGCTCGTCGACGAATCCCACCTGCACGCCGGGCATGCCGGCGCCCGGGGCGGTGCGCGGCACTTTCGCGTCCGCATCGTGTCCAAGCAATTCCAGGGGCTCGGAACCCTTGCACGCCATCGCCTTGTGTATGATTGCGTGCGGGATCTGATGCCTCATCCGATCCACGCCCTGGCCATCGAGGCCGGCACCCCTCCCATCGAAGGACTTTCATGAAACGTATCGCTGCTGTCGCCCTGGCCTGCTCCCTGACGCTGCCGGTCTGGGCCAAGGACATCGCCTCCGTCAATGGCCAAGGCATTCCCCAGGAAAAATTCGACCAGTTCGTCAGCATGCTGGTTGCCCAGGGCGCCCAGGATACGCCGCAGCTGCGTGCCCAGGTCAAGCAGGAAATGATCAACCGCCTGGTGGCGGTCCAGGCGGCCGAGAAGGCCGGGCTGCAGAAGGATCCGGCCGTCCGGCAGGAAACCGAGCTGGCCACGCAGAGCATCCTGGTCCGCGCCCTGATGGCCAAGTACCTGAAGGACCATCCCGTCACCGACGCCGACCTGCAGAAGGAATACAACGACATCAAGGCCGAGCAGGGCTCGCGGCAGGAATACAAGCTGCGCCACATCCTCGTCAAGGACGAGGCCAAGGCCAAGGACCTGATCAAGGCGATCAAGGCGAAGAAGACCACGTTCGAGGCCGCCGCCAAGAAGGATTCGATCGACACCGGCAGCGGCAAGAACGGCGGCGAACTGGGTTGGGGCCCGACCAGCAACTACGTGCCCGAATTCGCCCAGGCCGTGGAAAGCATGAAAAAGGGCGATCTCAGCGCCCAGCCCGTGCAGACGCAATTCGGCTGGCACGTGATCCAGGTCGAGGACGTGCGCCCGATCGCCTTCCCGTCCTTCGAGGAAGCCAAGCCCCAGCTGGAAGAAATGATGCGCCAGCAAGCCCTGGCCGACTACCAGAAGAGCCTGATGAAGGACGCCAAGATCGTGGACAACGCCGACGCGAAGTAAGCATCCGGCACGCCACCCGTCCAGACGGCCTCCCGCTTTCCGGGGGGCCGTTTCTTTTGCGGGCCACCCCTGGCGCGGCCCGAAGCGGCCGCCGCGCGGCGGTCAGATGCCCAGCAAGACCCTCAGCCCGGCCTCGTCGATCACGGACACGCCCAGTTCCCGGGCCTTGGCAAGCTTGCTGCCGGCTTCCTCGCCGGCCACCACCCAGGCGGTCTTGCGGGACACCGATCCGCTGACCTTGCCGCCTGCGGCCAGGATCAGGCGCGTGGCCTCGTCGCGGCTCAAGGCCGGCAGGGTGCCCGTCAGCACCAGGGTCTTGCCCGCCAGGGGCTTCTCGCCCGCCGGCGCGGCATCGGCCTGGGGTTCGACCCCGGCGGCCCTGAGCGCGGCGATGACCTCGCGGTTGTGCGCTTCGGCGAAAAAGCGCCGGATCGATGCCGCCACCACCGGGCCGACATCCGGCACCCGCAGCAGGTCTTCCTCGGACGCGTCCATGATGGCCTCGATGGAGCCGAAATGCCGCGCCACGTCGCGCGCCGTGGTCTCGCCCACGTGGCGGATCCCCAAGGCGTACAGCAGGCGGGACAAGGCCGGACGGCGGCTTCGGTCGATGGCGGCCACGAGGTTCTGCGCCGACTTGCGCCCCATGCGGGGATAGGTGGACAGCTCCAGTTCCTGCAAGCCGTACAGGTCGGCCAGGGTGCGCACGCGCCCGCTGTCGACCAATTGCTCGATCAGTTTGTCGCCCAGGCCGTCGATGTCCAGCGCCTTGCGGCTGGCGGCATGCCACAGGGTCTGCTTGCGCTGCGCGGGGCAGAACAGCCCGCCGGTGCAGCGCGTGATGGCTTCGCCTTCCGGGCGCTCGACCGCCGAGCCGCACACCGGACACACGGGACAGACGGCCAGCAGGTCGAAGACCTGCGCATCGGCCGGACGCAGCGACAGCACCGGGCCGACGACCTCGGGGATCACGTCGCCCGCACGGCGCACCACCACGGTATCGCCGATGCGCACGTCCTTGCGGCGGATTTCGTCCTCGTTGTGCAGCGTCGCGTTGGTGACGGTCACCCCGCCCACGAAGACCGGCTGCAGCCGGGCCACCGGGGTCAGCGCCCCGGTACGGCCCACCTGGACATCGATGCCGAGCAGCCGGGTGGTTTCTTCCTGGGCCGGAAACTTGTGCGCGATGGCGAAGCGCGGTGCGCGCGCGACGAAACCCAGCACATCCTGGGCGCGCAGGTCGTCGACCTTGTAGACCACCCCGTCGATCTCGTAGGGCAGGCCGGCACGGGAAGCCCCCACGTTCTCGTAGAAGCGCAGCAGTTCCGCCGCCCCCCGGCACAGCGCCCTGCCGGGGCTGACGGCAAAGCCGAAACCGGCCAGCCAGTCCAGCATCCCGGAATGGGTCGGACGCGGCCGCAGATCGGTGCCGGCGCCATCCTGGATCTGCCCCCAGCCATAGGCATAGAAGCGCAGCGGCCGGGTCGCGGTCACACGCGGATCCAGCTGGCGCAGACTGCCGGCCGCCGCGTTGCGGGGATTGACGAAAGGCTTTTCGCCCCGGGCGGTCTGGGCCTCGTTCAGCCGAGAGAAGTCCGCCCGCGTCATCAGGACCTCGCCGCGCACTTCCAGCACGGCGGGCGCATCGCCCTGCAGGCGCAGGGGCACCGAGCGCAAGGTGCGGATGTTGGCGGTGATGTCTTCCCCCTGGGCGCCGTCGCCCCGGGTTGCTGCCTGGACCAGACGCCCTTCCTCGTAGCGCAGATTGACCGCCAGGCCGTCGAATTTGTATTCCGCGACGTAGGTTGCCGCTGCGGGCTCCGCGTCCAGGGGCAGTGCGCCCTGGACGGCATCCGTACCGTCATCCGGCGCTGGCCCGGCCAGCAGGCCCGATCCGATCAGGGTGGACACGACCCGCTCGTCGAAAGCAACGATATCCTCGGCCTCGAAGGCATTGCCCAACGACAGCATGCGCACGGCATGGCGCACGGTGGCGAAATGATCCAGCGGCGCCGCCCCGACCCGCTGGGTGGGAGAATCCGGCGTGATCCAGTCTGGATGGTCGCTTTCGATGGCCTGCAGTTCGGCCATCAGGCGGTCGTACTGCGCATCCGAGATGGACGGCGCGTCTTCGATGTAATAGCGGCGGTTGTGGCCCTCGATTTCCGAGCGCAGGGTTTCCAGGCGCTGCCGGTCGGCGGCTTCGCGGCCGGGGCCGGCCGCGTCCGTATCGGGACGTCCGGTCACGAGAACACCCGCGCCGCGCGTTCCGTGCCGGCCAGGAAACCGGCCTGGTCCAGCTGGTCGTACAGTGCGCTGATCTGCCGATCGATGGCGGGCGAGGAGCTGTCCTGGAAGGTGCGGCCCTGGTCGTCCAGCACGTGGGCCTCCAGGCGCGCGGCCAGGTCACGTCCCACGGTCACCATGCGGCTGAAGGCCTGGTCGTCGGGCAGGCTGTTGGGCACGTCCAGGACCAGGTCGACGCGGTGCGCGGGCTCGCCTTCGGCGGCCTCGATCTGCAGGGCAAAGCGCGGCATGCCGTTTTCCGCCATCCAGGCCCACTGCCCGCGCGACTGCACGAAGCCCGCCTCTGCGGCCGATCGAATGATCTCGGGCACGGGGCGCGGCCGGGCCAGCTGCAGGATCAGCCCCACCTGGGCATCCATGGCGGCGCAGCGAGCGTCCAGCTCGGCCGCCTGGCGCAGCACCACATCCTGGTCCGGGGCCTCGATCAACCCCTCGAAGCGTTCGGCCAGGTTCTGCGCCAGGGTCCAGAGGTTCGACCACTCGATGGCCGTCAGCGGGCCGCTGCGGTTGGCCAGCACCACCGCCAGCTGCAGCGACACGTAGGACTCGCCCGGCAGCGCCTCGGTGCGATGGCCGCCGCCTTCGCGCTCCACGAACACGCGCACGGGCTTCTTGCCGACGCGGCCGATGGAGCGCAGCGCCTCGGCCAGGGATTCGCCCGCCACGGGATGGGCCAGGGCGACGTCGATGACCGCCTCGCAGACGGGATCGGGTTCCGCACCGTCGTCGGCCGCGGGCCGGCCCGCCTGCCACAGCCCCGGTTCGCGCCGGGGTCCGGCATCGCGCATCAGCACGTCGTGGCCGGCTTCTGGCAGCGACTGGCGCATGCTGCGGCGCGCGCGCCAGTCCTGCCACGTGTTGTACAGCAGGACGACGACGATCAGCGCCACCCCGATCGAAATCAGCAAGATCTGCAAGTCGCTCATAGAATCCTCTTCATCCAGATCAGGCCGCCTCGGCCGCCCATTGCAGCGCGGAGTCCATGTCCACGGCCACGATCCGCGACACGCCCTGCTCCTGCATGGTCACCCCGACCAGTTGCCGGGCCATCTGCATGGCGATTTTGTTGTGTGAAATGAACAGGAACTGAGTCTGGTCGCTCATGCCGCGCACCAGATTCGCGTACCGTTCGGTGTTGGCGTCGTCCAGCGGGGCATCGACCTCGTCGAGCAGGCAGAAAGGCGCCGGGTTGAGCTTGAACAGGGCAAACACCAGCGCCGTCGCCGTCAGGGCCTTTTCACCGCCCGAGAGCAGGTGGATGGTGCTGTTGCGCTTGCCCGGCGGCTGGGCCATGACCTGCACGCCGGCATCCAGGATTTCTTCGCCGGTCATGGTCAGGCGGGCTTCGCCACCGCCAAACAATTGGGGAAACAGCTCGCCGAAATGCTTGTTGACCGTCTCGAAGGTCTGAGACAGCAGTTCCCGGGTCTCGCGATCGATGCGGCGGATCGCATTTTCCAGGGTGTCGATGGCCGCCAGCAGGTCGGCGTGCTGGGCGTCCAGGAAGCCCTTGCGCTCCCGCGCCGCCGTCAGTTCGTCCAGCGCCGCCAGGTTCACGGCGCCCAGCGACTCGATGCTGCGCGTGATGCGCTGGACCTCGGACTGCAGCCAGTCCAGGCGGCGCCACTGGGGCGGCTGCTCGTCCAGGTGGCGGCGCAAGGCATCCCGGTCCACCTGGCGCGCATCGAGCTGCTCGGCGAACTGCTCGACCGACAGGCGCGAAGCCTGTTCCTTGAGCTGCAATTCGGTGATGCGCGCCCGCAAGGGGTCCAGTCCGCGTTCCAGCGTCAGCCTGCCCTCGTCGGCCTCGCGCAGGGCGGCGGCCGCCCGGTCTTGTTCCAGCCGCGCCTCGCGCAGGGCCTCTTCGCACGCGGCCCGGGCCTCGAGCGCATCCTGCAGGCCGGCCTGCGCCACGGATTCGTCCAGCTCGAACAACTCGCCCTGGAGGGATTCGAGTTCGGCGCCGGAGCGGCGTGCCTGCTCTTCGGCCAGCTGCAGGGTGCGGCGCAGTTCGTCCAGCCGGTGGCGCAGGGTGCGCACGGCATATTCGGCTTCCTGGGCGGCGCGTTCCTGGTCGCGTCCCAGCTGCCGGGACTGCTCTGCCTGCCGGGCCAGGTCCTCGACCTGCATGTCCAGCTCGGCCAGACGCTCCTGCTGCTCGGCCAGGACCTGGTCCAGAGATTCGAAGCGGGCCTCGGCCTCGGCCCGCCGGGCATCCAGCGCCTCTTGCTGACCGGCGAGTTCCCGCAGGTCGCGTTCCAGGCGGCGGGATTGCTCGTCGGACTGCGCCGCCTGCTGGCTGAGCTGCTGGTGGCGGATCTGCGCATCGTGCTGCGCCCGCATGCGCTCGGCGATCTGCTGGCGCGCGGGCTGCAGCGCCTGGGTCAGGTTGCGGCAGGCCGCGTCGGCCTGGGCGTGGGCGTCCAGGGCCTGGTCGGCGATCAGTTGGGCGGCCCGGATTTCCAGGGCCAGGTTGTCGATCTGCTGGCGGCGCGCCAGCTGGCCGGCCTGTTCCGAGTCGGCGGCATAGAAACGCACGCTGCAGGCATCGACCCGATGGCCGTCGCGCACCACCCAGGCGCCGCCCGGCGGCAGTTCGCCGCGCCGCGCAAGCGCGGTGCCGAGGTCGTCGGCTACCCATGCATCGCGCAGCCACACGGACAGCAGGGGCCGCAGCCCGGGTTCGCGCGCATGCACGAGATCCACCAGGCGGGGCGCATCGGGGCCGGCCGGAGGCTGCCCGGCATCGCCGGGCACCTGGTAGAAGGCCAGGCGCGCGGGCGGCGCATCCTGGGCGAAGGCACGCACGTGGTCCAGCGTACGCAGGCCCAGCGCATTCATGCGTTCGTGCAGCACCGCCTCGAGGGCGGTTTCCCAACCCGCGTCGACCCGCAACTGCTGCCACAGGCGTGTCAGGCCACCCAGTTCCTGGCGTTGCAGCCAGGGCTCGAGCGCGTCTTCGGACTGGATCTTTTCCTGGAGCGCGATCAGGGCCTGGCGGCGCGCGTCGAGCCGCTCGAGATCCAGCCGGGCCTCCTGGCTGGCGTGCAGCGCTTCGGCCCGGGCCGCTTCCAGGTCGGGCAGGCGGGATTCGAGCTCCAGCAGGCGCGCCTGGGCTTCTTCGAGGCGTTCCTGGGCGACGGCGCATTCCCCCGCCCAGCGCTGCAGTTCGGCCGGGTCGGGAGCACCCAGGGCGGCGCGCTCTTCTTCGAGGCGCGCGCGGCGGTCGTCGAGGGTGCGCCACTGGCTGTCGGCGTCCCGCTGGGATTGCGCCGCCAGGGCCAGTTCCTGTTCGGTGCGGGCCAGGGTGCGCCGCCATTCGTCCCGCTGGGTGGCCAGGTCGCGCAGCCGGGCGTCGAGTTCGGGCAGGCCGTCCTGGGCATGCTGCGCCAGTTCGGCCAGCTGCTCGGCCCGGGCCTCGGCTTCTTCGATCTGCGCCTGGGTATCTTCGATCGAGGCCTGGCTGTGGGCGCGCTGATCGCCCCATTCCTGCTGCTGGGCCTGCAGCTGCGCGCGGCGGGCCTGCAGGCGATTGCGCGAGTCGACCACGTGCCGGATCTCCGCCTCGAGGCGGCTGACCTGGGCACCGGCCTCGAAGAGGCGGCCCTGCGCCTGGTGGACCCGTTCGCTTGCCTCGAAGTGCGCGGCCCGGCGGGTTTCCAGATCGGATTCCAGGGCGCGCAGCCCGGCCACCGCCGATTCGAGCTCGGCCTGGGCCTTTTCGGTTTCCACGGCCAGGGACTGCCGGCTTTCGCGCGCGGCCTGCTCGCGCAGCAGCCACAGCGCATGCTGCTTGAGTTCGCCTTCGGCCTGCAGCGCCCGGTAGTCGGCCGCCACCCGGGCCTGGGATTCCAGCTTTTCGAGCTGGCTGGCGAGCTCGCGCAGGATGTCTTCGAGACGGGTCAGATTCTCGCGCGTGTCGTTCAGGCGGTTCTCGGTTTCGCGGCGGCGTTCCTTGTAGCGCGACACCCCGGCGGCTTCCTCGAGGTAGACGCGCAGTTCTTCCGGACGGGCTTCGATCAGGCGGTTGATCATGCCCTGGCCGATGATGGCGTAGCCGCGCGTGCCCAGGCCCGTTCCCAGGAAGATGTCGTGGATGTCGCGGCGGCGCACCGGCTGGTTGTTGATGAAGTAGCTGCTGGCGCCGTCGCGGGTGAGCACCCGGCGCACGGCGATTTCCGCGAACGCGGACCACTGCCCCGCCGCACGGCCCTGGCTGTTGTCGAACACCAGCTCGACCGAGGCGCGCGCAGCCGGCTTGCGCTGGCTGGATCCGTTGAAGATCACGTCCTGCATCGAAGAGCCGCGCAGTTCGGACGCCTTGGTCTCGCCCAGGACCCAGCGCACGGCATCGATGATGTTGGATTTGCCGCAGCCATTCGGGCCCACCACGCCGACCAGTTCGCTGGGCGTGGGGATCACGGTCGGATCCACGAAGGACTTGAACCCGGCAAGTTTGATCTGCGTGAGGCGCACGGTGCTCTGGTTGACAAAAAATCGGGGCGCATGGATGACAGCGTATGATAACGCACCGAGCCCGGGCGGCAGTCCGCTCGCGGCCCCGGTCCGGGACGACAACCCGCTATACTGCAACTCTTTTTTACGAACGGAGCGCACGCCGTCCGTTCCTTCATCAACCACTTCGGGGTCCGCGATTGAACAAGGGCTTTTACATGGTCATGGCTGCGCAGGCGCTGTCGTCCGTCGCGGACAACGCCCTGCTCATCGCCGCCATCGGCCTGATCGCGGATCTCAGCGGCCCCGACTGGATGGCCCCCATGATGAAGTGGTGGTTCGCCCTGGCCTACGTGGTGCTGGCGGCCTTCGTCGGCGCCTTCGCCGACGCCTTTCCCAAGGGCCGGGTCATGTTCGCCACCAATGCGCTCAAGACCTGCGGCTGCCTGCTGATGTTCAGCTACGGCGCGTTCGGGTTCAGCCACGACCACCAGCTGGTCCTGATCTTCGTGGCCTACACCATCGTGGGCATCGGCGCCGCCGCCTACTCCCCCGCCAAATACGGCATCGTCACCGAAATGCTGCCGCCCGAGCTGCTGGTCAAGGGCAACAGCTGGATCGAAGGCCTGACCGTGCTGTCGGTCATCATCGGCACCGTGCTGGGCGGGCTGCTCATCAGCCCGGCGGTTTCGGCCTGGCTGATGTCCTTCGACTGGCTCAGCCGCCTGGCCAGCAATTCCGCGCAGAGCGCCATCCTGATCATCTGCCTGGTCTACATCGCCGCCGCCCTCTGCAATCTGCTGATCCCCGACACCCACGCCTTCTACCCCCGCCAGCAGACCCATCCCGCGGCCCTGATCCGCAACTTCGCCCGCTACGTCCGCATCCTGTGGAGCGACAAGCTGGGCCAGATCTCCCTGGCGGTCACCACGCTGTTCTGGGGGGCGGGCGCGACCCTGCAGTTCATCGTCATCGAATGGGGCGCGCAGCACCTCGGCTACCGCCTGGACCAGGCGTCCGTGCTGATGGGCGTGGCGGCCTTCGGCACTGTGATCGGCGCGATCTGCGCCGGCCGGGTGCCGCTGCGCCGCGCGCTGTCGGTCCTGCCCGTGGGCGTGATCATGGGCCTGGTGGTCCTGCTGATGCCGGCCGTCTACACGCCCTGGACGGTGTACTGCCTGCTGCTGCTGATCGGCGGCCTGTCGGGGTTCTTCGTCGTCCCCATGAACGCCCTGCTGCAGCACCGGGGCCACGTCCTGCTGTCAGCCGGCCACTCGATCGCCGTGCAGAACTTCAACGAGCAGCTGAACATCCTGCTGATGCTGGCCATGTACAGCCTGATGCTGTGGCTGGGGCTGTCCATCAACCTGATCATCGCGCTGTTCGGGATCCTGGTGGCGTGCCTGATGCTGGTGTTCATCCACTGGAACCGTCTCAATCACCGCGCGCACCCCGAACTGAGCCAGCTCATCGGCCAGACCAGCCACGGCACGGCCCTGCGCTAGGCCTTGCGGCTTTCCCGCACGGCCTGTGCCAGTCCCGCCAGGTCGCGCCAGGCTTCCGCCTTCCAGGCGGAACGCACTAGCAGCGACGAAGGCTGGTGCGTCACCCAGACCGGAATCGGTTCGCCCTGGTCGGGCACGTACCGGTGCGGGCCGCCGCGCAGTTCATCCAGGTCTGCGTCCGACCCGATCACCGCCCGTGCCGCCACTCGGCCCAGCGCCAGGATCCAGCGCGGCTGCAGCAGGGCGATCTGCTGCCGCAGCCAGGGCAGGCAGGCCGCGACGTCGGCGGGCGGCGGTTCCCGGCCGCCCACGGCACGGCATTTCACGGCATACGTCAGGTAGGCGGAGTCGGCATGCGGCAGACGCGCCGCCGCCAGCATGGCGGCCAGCAGGCGGCCCTGGTCACCCTGGAACGGCTGCCCGCTGGCGTCGTCCTCGATCCCGGGCTGCTCGCCGACGATCAGGTAGTAGGGCTGCCCGGCCGTGCCGCTCCCGGACACCGCCAGGGCGCGATGCGCATGCCGCTCGCATCGGCTGCAGGCCGACACCGCCTGGCCGAGCGCCTGCAGGTCGGGATAATCCGCCGGAGCGCCGGCACCCGGCGCCGGCGCTTGCGGCGCAACGAGCCCGGCCGGAGCGCGCACGCGAACCAGCCCCGGGGCGGGTCCGGCAGGATCGCCGGATTCCGCACGGGCGGCTGGCGAAACGCGGGCGCCATCGGACGCCGGGCGTTCGGCAAGCCAATGGGTGTCCAGGCCGATCTCGGCCAGCCAGGCCAGCTGGCCCGGCCGCAGCAGCGCGCGCGGTTTCATGCAGCGTCCGCCGCAAGGTTCAGGGTCATGATCCAGGCGTCCTCGCGGCCCCGGGCCGCCGGATAATAGCCCCGCCGCAACCCGGCCTGCTCGAAGCCGTGCCGGCGATAGAAAGCGATTGCGCGTTCATTGCTGGGGCGGACTTCCAGTGTCAGGGCCGGGAGCCCGGACTGCCGGCAATGGTCGATGCAGCGGCGCAGCAGCCGTGTGCCCACGCCCTGGCGCTGGGCGTCGGGGCGCACCCCGATCACCAGCAGGTGCGCCATGTCCGGCGCATCCATGACCAGGGCAAAGCCCAGCATCGCCCCCATGCGGCGCACGACCCAGCCGCGGTAGCCGGCGGCCAGGCCGTCGGCGAAATTCTTGCGGGTCCAGGGAAAGGACTGGACCCGGCCCTCGATGGCGGCGGCCTCGTCGACGTCGGTGGCCGTCATGTCGTGCAGGGTCAGGGTGGCGGCATCGACCAGGGGATTGCCCCCCAGCCCGCCGGCGCGTTCTACCGTGGTGTAGGCGACCTTGTCGCGCACATAGGCGGGCGAGGCAAGGGCGGCATCCACCGCCCGCCCTTCCCGCCAGGCCTGCGCCGCCAGCCGGGCAATGGTCCCGGCCTGGGCGTGTGCGCCGTCCGATGTCGTGGGCGCGCGCTGCGCGCCCAGGCTCTCGAGTTCGCGGGCCAGGCCGGGAAAGACGTCGAGCGCATCGCCATGCATCGTCCAGCCGCCCCCTGCCCTCATGCCCCAGCCGGCCGACTCGCACGCGGCCCAGGCGGCCACGTCGGCGCGTGCCAGCAGGGCCGGCGCCTGCAGCGTGGCCCAATCCACGCCGGAGGCGCGATAGGCGGCTGCGTAGACCTCGTTCATGCGCGCATCCTGCAGCACGACGTGGACTCCGGCGGGATCCTCGCCAGCCCCCTGCAACGCCACGGCGCACAGGGAATCGACCGGCAGCACGGGAATGTCCAGCGCCACGGCCAGGCCCTGGGCGACCCCGCAGGCCACGCGCAGGCCGGTAAACCCGCCAGGTCCCTGGCCGAAGGCGATCGCGGACAGGTCGCGGCGCGCCAGGCCGGCCTGGTCCAGAAGGCCCTGTGCCATGGGCAGGATGCGCTCGGCATGCTCGCCGCGGCCTTCGTGCGCGGCCGTGCTCAGCCGCGTCCGGCCGTCCGCGTGGGACAGCAGCGCGACGCCGCACAAAGTGCTTGATGTTTCAAACGCGAGAATGTGAAAATCGTCCATGGCCAGGCCATTTTAAAGGAGACGCCGGCAGGTCCGCCTTATGCTCGAAACGACGACCAAACGCTTATTGTGTAATTTCTTGTGATAAGCGCTGGTGCCCCTTTCCCGACCCTGTTACATTTTCCGCATGAACACGCAAACACAGACCCTCACCCGCAAGATCCTCATCGTAGACGATGATCCCAGGCTGCGCGATCTGCTGCGCCGTTACCTGTCCGAACAGGGCTTCAATGTCTACGTCGCCGAGGACGCCAAGGAAATGGCCAAGCTCTGGCAGCGGGAACATTTCGATCTCCTGGTCCTGGACCTGATGCTGCCCGGCGAGGACGGCCTGTCCATCTGCCGCCGCCTGCGCGGCAGCCACGACAACACCCCCATCATCATGCTGACTGCCAAGGCCGAGGAAATCGACCGCATCGTCGGCCTGGAAATGGGCGCCGACGACTACCTCACCAAGCCCTTCAACCCCCGCGAACTGCTGGCCCGGGTCAACGCCATCCTGCGCCGCCGCGGCACCGAAGAACACCCCGGCGCGCCCAGCCAGGAAAACGAATCCGTCGAATTCGGCCCTTATGTGCTGAACCTGTCCACGCGCACCCTGACGCGCAACGGCGAAGCCGTGCCGATCACCACCGGCGAATTCTCCGTGCTCAAGGTCTTCGCCCGCCACCCCAAGGTCCCGCTGTCGCGCGACAAGCTCATGGAACTGGCACGGGGGCGCGAATACGAGGCCTTCGACCGCAGCCTGGACGTGCAGATCTCGCGCCTGCGCAAGCTGATCGAACCCAACCCCTCCAAGCCGGTCTTCATCCAGACGGTCTGGGGCCTGGGCTACGTCTTCGTGCCAGACGGCGGCCAATAAGAAACCCCGTGCGGGCGCATGTCCCGCACATCCACCGTCCATCACCTTTCCATGACTCTCCTGAGGCGGCTCCGGCACGGCATCCGCCCCCGGCTGCGGCTGGGGTTGTTCAGCCGATCCTTCCTGCTGATTGCCTGCCTGATGCTGGTCAGCCTCGGGGCATGGCTGCAGATCGTCTTCAACATCGAGGAAGGCCCCCGGGCCGCCCAGCTGGCGCAGCGGATCGCCACCACGGTCAGCATCACGCGCTCGGCCCTGGTCTACGCGCCGCCGCCCGTGCGCCCTTCCCTGCTGCTGGACCTGGCAACCCAGGAAAGCCTGCGCGTCCAGCCCCGCGACCGCTCCGACGTGCTCGAGCCCCTGCCCCAGACCGACTACTGGAACAACGTATCCGGCGAGATCCGGAACCGGCTGGGCAGCCAGACCGCCATCATGTGGTCCGTGAACCAGGTTCCCGGCATCTGGATCAGCTTCAACATCAACGACGACCTGTACTGGCTGGTCTTCGACCGCGACCAGCTGCGCCTGACCACCGGCCGCGAATGGCTGGGCTGGGTGGGGGCATCGCTGATGCTGGCGCTGCTGGGGGCGGCCATCAGCGTGCGTTTCATCAACCAGCCCCTGGCCCAGCTGGCCAAGGTGGCCCAGCAGCTCGCGCGCGGCGAGACCCCCACGCCCCTGCCGGAAAAGGGGCCGGTCGAGATCCGCGACATGAACATCGCCTTCAACCGCATGGCGCGCGACCTGAGGCAGAACGAGGCCGACCGCGAAATCATGCTGGCGGGGATTTCCCACGACCTGCGCACCCCCCTGGCGCGGATCCGGCTGGAAATCGAGATGAGCCACATGACCGACGAGGCCCGCCAGGCCATCGACGAAGATCTGGCCCAGATCAACCACAGCATCGGCCAGTTGATGGAATACGCGCGACCGGCCGGGCAGGTGCCCGAGGCCGGCATCGACGTATCCCGCGTGCTGAAGGACCTGTTCGAACGCGAACGCAGCCACACCGAATCCCTGGGCGGCGAGCTGAGCGCATCCATCCAGCCGGGCCTGCAGGCGCGGATCAGCGCCAACGACCTCAAGCGCATTGTCAGCAACCTGATCGAGAACGCCCGCCGCTACGGTCGCAGCGCCGGCGACGACCGCGCCCACATCAGCCTGATCGCCTTCCAGACCGGCAACCAGCTGACCATCGAAGTGCGCGACCAGGGCATGGGCATTCCACAGACCGACATCCAGCGGCTGCTGCGGCCTTTCGCGCGCGGCGAATCGGCCCGCACCGGCGTCAGCGGCGCAGGCCTGGGCCTGTCCATCGTCGAGCGCCTGCTGGGCCAGGTGGGCGGGAAATTCACCCTGGCGCCCAACACACCCCACGGCCTGCTGGCGCGCATCGAAATCCCCAAGGCCAAGCCCCAGGGCAAAGCTTGATCCAGAGCATCCGCGTGCCCCGGCGGGCGCCCGCGGCCGGCACGGCAGCCTGGCCCATGGCGTAGAATGGGGCAGCGGCCCCGATGGCCGCACATCAACTCAGGAGCCCCGATGAAAACCATAGGCGACAAGCTCGAGGCCTTCCGCGTCACCGGCGTCAAGCCCGGCTTCAACCAGCACGAGGAAAACGGCGTCTCGGCCTTCGAGGACATCACGGAATCGTCCTTCCCCGGGAAATGGAAGGTGATCTATTTCTACCCCAAGGACTTCACCCAGGTCTGCCCCACCGAGATCATCGGCTTCAACGCGCTGGCCGACGAATTCGAGGCGCGCGGCGCCGTGCTCATGGGCGGCTCGACAGACAACGAATACGTCAAGCTTGCCTGGCGGCGCGACAGCCCCGAACTGGGCAAGCTCAACCACTACCAGTTCAGCGATACGGCGGGTGCGCTGGTCGATCCGCTGGGCATCCGCGAAAAGTCCGAAGGCGTCGCACTGCGCGCCACCTTCATCGTCGATCCGGACAACATCATCCAGCACGTGTCGGTCAACAATTTCAACGTGGGCCGCAGCCCCGAAGAAACCCTGCGCGTCCTGGACGCGCTGCTGACCGACGGTCTGTGCGCATGCAACCGCCCCATCGGCGGCAGCACGCTCTAGGTTCCTAGGCTCGCGCCAGCAGCGCCACCGCGCTGGCCGCGATGCCCTCGCCCCGCCCCAGGTAGCCCAGGCCCTCGTTGGTCTTGGCCTTGACATTGACCGCCGATGCCTCGATCCCCAGGTCGCTGGCGATGCAGGCAACCATGGCGGGCGCGTGCGGCGCGATCTTCGGCGCCTGGGCATGCACCGTGGCGTCCACATTGACGACGAACCAGCCTGCCTCGCGGGCCAGGCGGGCGGCCTCGCGCAGGAAAAGCCGGCTGTCGGCCCCGGCCCAGCGCGGATCACGGTCCGAGAAATGGCGGCCGATGTCTCCCAGCCCGGCGGCCCCCAGCACGGCGTCGGTCACTGCGTGCAGCAGCACGTCTGCATCCGAATGGCCGACCAGCCCCCGTTCATAGGGAATGTGCACGCCGCCTATGATCAGCGGCCGTCCCTGCGCCAGAACGTGCAGATCGTGGCCCTGGCCGACGCGGAAAGGAAAAGAGGGCGTCATGATGGTATGCGTGCTCCAGTGTGTGCCGTTCAGCGGGAACGCGGCTCGCGGCGCGCCGCGAGCAGGCCCTCGAACCAGTCGAAATCTTCCGGCCAGGTCAGCTTGTCGTTGGCCCGGGCGCCGCGCACCAGCAACGGGGCGCGGCCGGGCGGGCAGGCCAGCTCCACCGCCGTGGCCTCGTCGGTCACCCTGGGATCGCCGGCGCGCGCGTCCAGCGCCGCCTGCAATTCCCCGGCCCGGAACATCTGCGGCGTCTGCGCCAGCCACAGGCCATCACGCGACAGCGTGCGATCCACCCATGCGGGGCCGCAGGACGCTTCCCCGGCCTGCTTGACCGTGTCGGCCACCGGCAAGGCCAGCAGCCCGCCCCTGTCCTGCGCCAGGCAGGCATCGATCAGGCGCGCCAGGGCGTCGGCCGGCAGCCCCGGCCGGGCGGCATCGTGCACCAGCACCCAGGCCCCGGCGGCCAGGTCCGCATCCCGCAGGGCGGCACGCACGGTCTCGGCACGCGTGGGGCCACCACAGCGGCGCAGCACCGTGCGCGGCAAGCCGGCCAGGGCCGCATCCGCCCATGAATCGCCAGGGGCCACGGCCACTCGTACCTGGGCAATGCGGGAATCGGCAAGCAGCGCGCGCACGGCATGGCGCAGCATGGGCTCGCCCCCCAGGTCGCGGTACTGCTTCGGCAGCCCGTCGGGGCTGCCGGCACGCACGCCGACCCCGGCGGCCGGCACCAGCGCGGTCAGGGATGCGCTCATCGGGAAGGGCTCCCGTCCGTGCCGTCCGGGATCGCAGCCCATGGCGCACCGGGCAGGCGGAAGAATGCGTTCATGGGAAGCGATTTTAGCCCAGCGTGCACTGCGGCCCTCGCATTCCATGCATCCCGAAAAGTAGTCGGATTATCGCAATCGTAAAAACACGGGCCAATTTCTCTTTCGCATGTAGAATGACTACATCCACTCATACGGCCCCAGGCCCGAATGCTCATGAATGCCCTTGAACTGATCGAACTCAGCCCCGTCATGCCGGTCATCGTGATCCGGGATCCGGACACGGCCGTGGACCTGGCGCGCGCGCTGGTCGCCGGCGGCATCCGCACGCTGGAAATCACGCTGCGCTCGGCTGCCGCGCTGGACGCGATCGCCGCCATCCAGGACCAGGTTCCCGAGGCCGTGGTCGGCGCGGGCACCGTGCGCACGCCGCAGCAGCTGGACGACGCCCTGCGGGCTGGCGCCCGCTTCGGCATCAGCCCCGGCCTGACCGACGACCTGGCCCATGCCGCGCAGGCCACCGGCATCCCGTTCCTGCCGGGAGTCGCCACGGCTTCCGAGGCCATGCGCGCGGCCGAACTGGGATTCCGGGTGCAGAAGCTGTTTCCGGCCGAAGCCGTGGGTGGCGAGGCCCTGCTCAAGGCATGGCAAGGCCCCCTGCCCGACCTGATCTTCTGCCCCACGGGAGGCATCCACGCAGGCAACGCGGCCCGCTACCTGGCCCTGCCCAACGTCGGCTGCGTGGGCGGATCCTGGCTGACGCCCGCGTCCGCCGTCGAGGCCCGCCAATGGGATGCCATCACTGCCCTCGCCCGAGAGGCCTGCGCGCTCGCCGCAGGCTGAGCCGCATCAGCAAGACCGCCGCATCAGGCCAGCGGATAGGCGGCCGGGGGCGCCTCGCCGCGCAGCACCTGCAGGAGATTGTCGACCGCCATGGCCGCCATGGCGGTCCGCGTCTCATGCGTGGCCGAGCCGATGTGCGGCAACGCGAGGATGCGCGGATGGCCGCGCAGCGGCGAATCCAGCGGCAGCGGCTCGACGTCGAACACGTCCAGCCCGGCCGCCCGCAGACGCCCGCTCTCCAGCACCTCGAGCAGCGCCTGCTCCTGGACGATGGGGCCGCGCGCGCCGTTGATCAGGATCGCGCCAGGCTTCATCCGTGCGAAGGCCTGCGGCCCGATCAGGCCGCGCGTGGCTTCGGTCAGCGGCAGGACCAGCACGACGAAATCGGAAACTTCGAGCAGTTCGTCCAGTCCGGCGGCGCGCGCCTTGCCGGGCGGCAGGCCGCTCTCGACCGGGCGGCGGGCATGATAGACGACCGGCATGCCGAAACCCAGGGCCGCCCTGCGGGCCAGCGCCTGGCCGATGCGGCCATAGCCGACGATGCCCAAGGTCTTGCCGTGCACGTCCCAGCCGTACTCTTCGGGACCGACATTGCGCACCCACCGGCCTTCGCGCACCATGCCGGCCATGTCGCACAGCCGGCGGCTGGTGGCCAGCACCATGCCGAACAGCAGATCCGCCACCGACTCCGTCAGCACGCCCGGGGTATGGCACAGCACGATGCCGCGCTCGCGCAGCGCGGCCAGCGGATAGGCGTCGACGCCCACCGAGATGCTGGACACCACGCGCAGGGATGGCGCCCGGTCCAGCATCGCCGCGTCCAGCCGGAAGCTGGAACCGATCATGCCCTGGACCCGGCCCAGCGCCTGGAAGAACGCCTCGCGCTGGTCCTCGCGCCGGGGATCGGCCCGGATGACCTCGTGCTCGGCCCGGATCCGCTCCAGCTGGGGCTCGGGCAGGTCGCGATAGACGAGGACGGTCTGGCGTGGCATGGGGAAACTCCGTGTGAAGACGATCCGGCCGGCTACAGCCCGGCCAGCTGCAGCAAAGTGCGCGTGGGCAGGCCTTCGGTATCGCCCGGCACCTGCACCGCGCGGGCACCGATCCAGGCCCCGCGCACCACGGCGCGTTCCAGGGGCAGGCCTTCGAGCAGGCCGCTGATCACGCCCACGGCAAAGCCATCGCCGGCGCCCACCGTATCGACGACACGATCCACGGGGTGGGCCGGCACGCGGCCGCTGCGCGCGCCGTCATCGTAATACGCGCCGTCGGGACCAAGCTTGACCACCACCAGCCCCGCCCCCCGCTCGAGATAGAAGCGTGCGATCGCCTCGGGCTCGCGCTCGCCGGTCAGCAGGCGGCCTTCTTCCAGCCCCGGCAGCACCCAGTCCGCCAGGCCGGCCAGCTCGTTGATGCCGGCGCGCATGGCCTCGGTCGAGGCCCACAGCGAAGGCCTGAGGTTGGTGTCGAAGGACACGGTCCTGCCGGCTTCGCGCATCAGGCGCATGGTCTGGCGCGATACCTCGAAGCTGTCGGCCGACACCGCCGCGAACACGCCGGTGGCATGCAGGTGCCGGGCAGACAGCAGCCAGTCCCGGTCCACATCGTCCGGACGCATGCGGCTGGCCGCCGACCCCGCGCGGTGGTATTCGACCAGGGGATCGCTGCCGTCCGTGACACGATTCTTGAACAGCAAGCCGGTCCGCTCGCCCGGCACCAGGGCCACGCGCGAGCAGTCCACGCCTTCTCCACGCAGGCTCTCGAGCAGGTAGCGCCCCAGGGAATCCTGTCCCAGCCGGCTGCCCCAGCCCACCCGCAGGCCCAGGCGGGCCAGCCCGATGGCCACGTTGGTCTCGGCGCCCGCCGTGCATTTGTGAAAGGTTTCCACGCGCTCCAGCGGCCCGGGCTGCCCGGCCACCAGCATCACCATCGCCTCGCCCAGCGTGACGACGTCGAGCGGTTCATGCATTGTCATGGGTAGATTGCTCCAGTCGGCGCAGGGCATCCAGCGCCTGGCCCGTGACCCGGGCGAGATCGGCACCGGTCAGCGGATATTCGATGGCCCGGGGCGCGGCGGCGGGCAGCGCCCGCAGCACCGCGCGCCAGGGCGCGGCGGATGATTCCAGGGGCACCGCCACCCAGCGGTCGGGCCGCCGCAGCACCCCCTTGCAATGCACGTAGCGGACCCGCGCGGCGAACGCGTCGGCCGCCCGCAAGGGACACTCGCCCACCCAATGCCAGTTGCCCATGTCGAAAGTCATGCCCAGCGGCAAGCCGGCCGCGTCGGCCGAGCGGAAAAAGGCCGACAGTGCCGGGATGGTGCCCGCCGATTCCGTCTGGTCGTTCTCCACCAGCAGTTCGACCGGGTGGCCATCCAGTAGGGCCCGCAAGGCGGGCAGCCCGGCCGCCGCACCCGGAGCGAAGGCACCGATCGACATCTTCAGCCAGCCGGCACCCAGCCGGATCGCGCGGTCCAGGCCTTCACGAACGGCCGCCTCATCGAGGCGGCCGGTGCCGTCCCACATGCCGTGCGGGCTGGAATAGACACGGGCCAGCCCGCTGGCGGACGCCAGTGCCGCCAGCGCATCGAGCTCGCCGTCGGCGTCCTCGCCCAGCAGCTCGCCGCGCACTTCGAAGCCATCGGCGCCGGATGCCATTGCCAGGTGCGCGAACCAGGCCTGGCCGTGGCGCCGGACTTCGTCCGCGCCGAACGCCGTGAGTGAAACCAGCGCGCCACGCGCCGGAACAGGAATATGCATGGAAGCCGGATCCTCAGTGGTTCAGGATCTGGCCGAGGAAGCTGCGCGTCTTTTCGTGACGCGGCGCCTCGAAGAACTGGTCCGGCGGCGCCTGCTCGATGATGCGGCCGTCAGCCATGAAGATCACCCGGTCGGCCACGCTGCGCGCGAACCCCATCTCGTGGGTCACGCACAGCATGGTCATGCCGTCGCGCGCCAGACCGATCATGGTGTCCAGGACTTCCTTGACCATTTCCGGGTCGAGCGCGGACGTGGGTTCGTCGAACAGCATGACCTTGGGGGTCATGCACAGGGCGCGGGCGATGGCCACGCGCTGCTGCTGGCCTCCGGAAAGCTGGCTCGGATATTTGTGCGCCTGCTCGGCAATCCGCACGCGCGACAGGTATTCCATCGCCAGGGCCTCGGCCTGGTCGGCCTTCAGCCCGCGCGAACGCATCGGCGCCAGCATGCAGTTGCGCAGCACCGTCATGTGCGGGAACAGATTGAACTGCTGGAACACCATGCCGACTTCCTGTCGCACGGCGTCGATCCCGCGCCCATCGGCGTCCAGGGCGATGCCGTCCACCACGATGCGCCCGTCCCGGATGGTCTCCAGGCCGTTGATGCAGCGGATCAGGGTGGACTTGCCCGAACCCGAAGGTCCGCAGATCACGATGCGCTCGCCAGGCGCCACCGTCAGGTCGACGTCGGTCAAGGCATGGAACTGCCCATACCATTTGTTGATCTTTTCGATCTGGATGATCGGAGCGCCGGAAGGCGCGCTTCGGGTCGGGGTCGCAGTCATGGGAGCGGGTCGGGAGTCGATCAGGATTGCTTCAGCTGGGGCAGCGGCGTGCCCAGCCATTTCTGGTAGAGCTTGCTGAATTCGCCGTTCTGGATGTTGCGGTCGATCAGCTCATTGACGGCCTTGAGCGTTTCCGGCTGGCCCGGGCGCATGGCCACCGCCATTTCCTGCTGCAGCAGCACGAACTTGTTGTCGAAGCGGTCCGGCGCACGCTTGGCGATGCCCGCGGCCACCGTGGTCGAGCAGCCGATCGCATCGACCTGGCCCGACAGCAGGGCCTGCATGGCCGAGGCGTCGTCGTCGAAGCGGCGGACGTCGGCGTCCTTCGGCGCGATCTTGCTGACCGCGATGTCCTGGGTGCTGGCGCGTGCCACGCCGATGCGCTTGCCAGACAGGCCTTCCGGGCCGGAGATCTTCAGGTCCTTGCCACCGAACACCACGATCTGCGCGGCCGAATACGGATGCGAGAACTGCACCTGCTTGGCGCGTTCCGGCGTGATCGCCAGCGAGGCCACCAGCACGTCGACCTTGTCGGTCAGCAGGTAGGGGATGCGGTTGGGGCCGGTCACCGGCACGATCTTCACCTTCACGCCCAGGTCCTTGGCCAGGAGCTTGGCCACATCGGCGTCGTAGCCGTCGGGCTGGTTCTCGGTGTTCATGATGCCGTAGGGCGGGAAATCGACCAGCATGCCGACCGTCAGCTCGCCCTTTTGCTTGACCTGGTCGATGGTTTCCGCCGAGGCCGCGGGCGCCATGCCCAGGGCCAGGGTGGTGCAGGCGGCCAGCAGGGCGCCGCCCAGCATGCCACGCAAGGTGTGGTTCTTGAACATAGTACGTCTCCGTGAAGTTGTCGGCCCGGGGGCCTGTTGACGCTGAAATGGGGCCGGACGCACCCCGGAACCTTGTCCGCCTATCCTCGCGCCTGGGCAATCGCCAGACGCCGTTCCATCCTGCCCGCCAGCAGCGACAGCGGCCAGCACAGCAGGAAATACAAGGCCGCCACGATGGAAAACACCACCATGGGCTCGAACGTGGCGTTGTTCACGATCTGGCCCGCGCGGGTCAGCTCGGTGAAACCGATGATGGCCGCCAGCGACGTGCCCTTGATGACCTGCACCAGGTAGCCGACCGTGGGCGGCACGGCGATCTTCAGCGCCTGCGGCAGGATCACGTCGCGCAGGCGGTCGCGGTATTTCAGCCCCAGCGCGGCGGCGGCTTCCCATTGGCCGCGCGGCACTGCTTCGATACAGCCGCGCCAGATCTCGCCCAGGAAGGAGCCCGCGTTCAGTGTGAGCGCCACGGCGGCCGCGGTCCAGGGGTCGACTTCGAAGCCGATCACCGGCGCGCCGAAGAACACCAGGAACAGCTGCAGCAGCAGCGGCGTACCCTGGAATATCTTGATGAATCCCGTGGCCAGCACCCGGGCGGCGCGGCTGGAGCCCGTGCGCGCCAGCGCCACGGCCAGCCCCACCACCCCGCCGCCGATGAAGGCGATGATGGACAGCAACACGGTCCATTGGACGGCCTGCAGGATGTACCAGAAATCGGAAGATCCGAAAGTTCTCATGAGCGGCCGTCCGGATAGCTGAGATACCGGTCGTGGATCCGGCGGAAAACGTAGGAGAAGCACAGCGTCAGCGCCAGATAGATCAGCGTGATGACGATGTAGATCTCGAAGCTGCGGAAGGTCTCGGATTGCAGGGTGGCGGCCACCGAGGTCAGATCGTCGGCCGAGATCACCGACACCACGCTGGAAGCCAGCATCAGCAGGATGAACTGGCTGGTGAGCGCCGGATAGATGGCGCGCAGCGCGGGCTTCAGCACCACGAAGCGGAAGATCTCCACCCGCGTCAGGTTCAGGGCCAGGCCAGCCTCGATCTGGCCCCGGGGGATGGCCTCGATCCCGGCGCGCACGATTTCCGTGGCATAGGCGCCCAGGTTGACCGTCATGGCGACCAGTGCCGCCGTGTAGGGCGACCAGCGCACGCCGACCGCCGGCAAGGCAAAGAAGAAAAAGAACAGCTGGACCAGGAACGGGGTATTGCGGATGAGTTCGATGTAGACCTGGATCAGCGCCCGTACCGGAGCCGGCCCGGACGTCTTGCCCCAGGCGCACAGCACGGCCACCATCAGGCCGAACAGCATCGCCAGGCCGGACAGCTGGATCGTCATCCAGGTACCATGCAGCAGCAGCGGCCACGCCTGGAATACCGGACCGAACTGAAAGGTGTAATTCATGGGGGCCGCAGAGAAGTCCGCATCGATGAAACCGGTTTCATTGTACTGAAGCCCATCGATTTTGAAAATCGGTGCTAACCCTGCAGGTGGCCGGCGGCCCGCCGGGGACCGTCAGTGGCCCGGCAGCATGCGCGTCGACCCCCGGGGAATCAGCGTCCCGGGCAGGCGGATCTTGCGCGGCGGCACGGACAGCCCGCCGATGCGCTCGATCAGGCACCGGGCCGCCAGGCTGCCCAGGGCATCGGTGGGTTGCGCCACCGCGCTGATGCCCGGCCCGACATATGGCGCCCAGGGCGTATCGTCGATGCCGATCAGGCCGATGTCCGGCCCCAGGCGCCAGCCCAGCGCCGCCACCGCAGCCACGATGCGCATGGTGACGACCCCGTTGCCCGCGATCACCGCCGGGGGCCGGCGCGCCCCGGCGCGCAGATCCTGCAGGGCGCGCGCCAGGCCGTCGGCATCATCCAGGCTCGTCTCGATCCAGCGGCCCGCCACTTGCGGCCCCAGGGCCGCAAGCCGTTCTTCGTAGGCGCGGATACGCTCGATGCGGGAGCTGACCGCGCCCAGCAGTTCGCTGACGAACAGGAAATCCCGATAGCCCGCCGCCATCAGGTGATCGAGGCAGGCATCGACGGCCAGGACGTTGTCCAGCGACACGAAATCGACTTCCAGGCCCTGGTGCAGGCGATCGACCAGCACCACGGGCCGGCCGCGCAGTGCCGGCGTCAGCACCGACCCCTGTTCCAGTCCCATGGTGTTCAGGATGAAGCCTTCGACCTGGTAGGTGGACAACACCTGCAGCCCCACGCTTTCGCGCTCGCGCTCGTTGCCCAGGTTGAACAGCATCATCAGGTAGCCCGCCTGGCGGCAGGCCTGCTCGGCTCCGCTGAGCACGGCCACGGAATAGGGATTCGTGATGTCGGCCACCACCAGGCCGATGAGCCGCGAACGGCCGCGCTTGAGCGCCCGGGCCATCGGGCTGGGCGTATAGGACAGGGCCTCGATCGCGGCCTCGACCCGCCGGGCGATTTCCGGCGACAGCAGGGTCTCGCGGTGATTGAGGAACCGTGACACAGTGGCCTTGGAAACCCCGGCGTGGCGGGCCACGTCGGCGATCGTGCTGCGCGGCGGATGATTGCTCATGGATGGAAAGAGGCGGAAGGTTCGCGCGGCGCGCGCGAACGGGATGCCTCATTGTATCCAGCGGACGGACGGCGGCTCAGCACTGTTCCCATTGCGGCCACTGGAAGAAAGAGGCGCCCTGCTCGGCCCCGTCCGCATGGGCGCGCGCCACGCCGAAAAGATCCCGGCCGATCCCCTGCGCGGATGCCCCGGGATCGAAGCCGGCCGGCTCGCGGGCCAGCCAGTCCTCGTCTCCCCGCACCGCCAGCGTTCCGGCGACCGCGTCCAGCCGCACGACATCCCCGTCGCGCAGGCGCGCCAGCGGTCCGCCCGCGCAGGCCTCGGGGGTGACGTGGATCGCGGCAGGCACCTTGCCCGAAGCGCCCGACATCCTGCCGTCGGTGACCAGCGCCACCCGGTACCCCCTGGACTGGAGCACGGACAATGCGGGCGTCAGCTGATGCAGTTCGGGCATGCCGTTGGCGCGCGGCCCCTGGAAGCGCAGCACCGCCACCATGTCCCGATCCAGTTCGCCGCGGCCGAAAGCCTCGAGCAGCGCCGCCTGTGTCTCGAAGATCCTGGCGGGGGCCTCGACCACGCGATGCTCCGGCGCGACGGCCGACACCTTGATCACCGCGCGCCCCAGGTTGCCGCGCAACAGCTTGAGCCCGCCGTCCGGACTGAAGGGCGCATCCGCCGCGCGCAGCACCGACGCGTCCGCCGAAACGCGCGGGCCGTCTTCCCAGGACAAGGCGCCGTCACGCAGCACCGGCTGACGCGTATAGGCTTCCAGCCCGCGTCCCATGATGGTGTTCACTTCCTCGTGCAGCAATCCGGCTTCGCGCAGGCTGCGGATCAGGAAAGCCATGCCGCCCGCCGCCTGGAACTGGTTCACATCGGCGCCGCCGTTCGGATAGACGCGCGCCAGCAGCGGCACCACGGACGACAGGTCGGAAAAGTCGTCCCAGTCGATGGCGATGCCGGCGGCGCGGGCAACGGCCACCAGGTGCATGGTGTGGTTCGTGGACCCGCCGGTGGCCAGCAGGCCGACCATGCCATTGACCAGGGCGCGCTCGTCGACGATTTCGGCCACCGGCGTGAAGCGCCCGCCGCCCGCGGCCAGTCCCAGCGCATGGCGCGCGGCTTCGCGCGTCAGGGCCTCGCGCAGCGCCGTGCCAGGCGGCACGAACGAGGCCCCGGGCAAATGCAGGCCCATGATTTCCATCAGCATCTGGTTGGAATTGGCCGTACCGTAGAAAGTACAGGTGCCGGGCGCGTGGTAGGCCCCCATTTCCGAAGCCAGCAAGGCATCGCGGCCCACTTCGCCCTGCGCGTGCAGCTGCCGCACCCGGGATTTTTCCTCGTTCGAGATGCCCGACGGCATCGGTCCGGCCGGCACGAAGACCACCGGCAGGTGGCCGAAGGAAAGCGCGCCGATCAGCATGCCGGGGACGATCTTGTCGCATACCCCGAGGCAGACCGCCGCATCGAACATCTGATGGCTGAGCGCGATCGCCGTGGACATGGCGATCACGTCGCGGGAAAACAGGCTCAGCTCCATGCCCGCCTGGCCCTGTGTGATGCCGTCGCACATCGCGGGAACCCCGCCGGCGAACTGTGCGCTGCCGCCGGCGGCAAACGCGGCCTGCTTGATCCAGACCGGATACCGCCCCAGCGGCTGGTGCGCCGAGAGCATGTCGTTGTAGGCGGACACGATGGCCAGGTTGGGCCGTTCGGATTGTGCCAGCCTCGCCTTGGCCTGCGCGGGCTCGGCCGCCAGGGCGTGGGCCAGGTTGGCGCATGCCAGCCCGGCGCGCTGTGTCTTTCTGCCATAGGCGGCACGGCTGCGCGCCAGGTAGCGTTCGCGGGTGGCGGCACTGCGGGCGAGGATGCGCGCAGTCACGGACTGGACAACGGGATGAAGGGTCACGGCTGTCTCCGGCAGAGGAAATGGGCGGATCACGCGTACAGTATAGGCCTATTTTTTAGTGGAACTACATTTTTAGGCAATAATAATCTTGTTGATGGTTATTATGTAATTCCACTACTTATCGGTTCCGGCACTCACGGGCCGCCACGCACGACGCCGGCGCCCCGCCTTTATACTGATGCACTCATGAATACATCCATCCTGCCCGAGCTGCGCGCCCGCCTGCCCAGCCTGAGCCGTGCCGCCGCTCGCGTCGCGCGCCTGGCCATCGCCCATCCCGGCGATGTCGCGCGCATGACCATCGGCGAAATCGCCCGGGCAGCCGAAGTCAGCGAGCCCACGGTCATCCGCTTCTGCCGCGCGCTGGGCCTGGCGGGATGGCCCGACTTCAAGGTCCGGCTGGCCGCCAGCCTGATGGCCGGCGGGGTGCCCTACGTGCATTCCTCGCTGAAACCCGACGAAAGCGTGGCCGGCCTTGCCGGCAAAGTCTTCGACAACGCCGTCTCGGCGCTGCTGCGCGTGCGCGACGGGCTCGATCCCGCAGCGGTCGAATCGGCCATCGGCCTGCTGGCCCGGGCTCGCCGCATCGAGTTCTACGGCGTGGGCAACTCCGGCATCGTCGCCGCCGATGCGCAGCACAAGTTCTTCCGCTTCGACCTGCCGGTCGCAGCCTATTCCGACAGCCACGTCCAGGCCATGGCCGCTTCGCTGCTGGGCCCCGACGACGTACTGACCGCCATCTCGCATTCCGGCCGTTCGCGCGAGCTGCTCGAAGCGGTCGGACTGGCGCGGGCCAACGGCTGCCCCATCATCGCCATCACCGCCTCCGGCACGCCCCTGGCCGAGGCGGCCACGCTGCACCTGCGCGCCGACACCCAGGAAGACACCGCGCTCTACAGCCCCATGATCTCGCGGCTGGCGCACCTGGCGATCATCGACGTGCTGGCCCTGGGCGTGGCCCTGCGGCGCGGCGACCAGGCCAGCCGGGTACTCGAGAAAACCAAGAAAAGCCTGATCGGCAAGCGCCGGCCGTAACTCCCGAACACCGCATGGATTCATCGATCACCCCCCTGTCACTGCCTTCGATCGGCCCGACCCTGGCCGCCCTGAGGCCCGGCCAGCGCTATGCCCTGCCCCGCCCGCCGGGTTCCGGCGACGCATTGCTGCTGGCCACCCTGGCCCGCGAGGCCCGGCACACCCTGGCCGCCTTCTGCGCCGATCCACTGGCCGCCCGGCGCCTGGCCGACGAAATCGCCCTGTTCGATTCCGACCTGCGCGTGCGTTTCCTGCCCGATTGGGAAACCCTGCCCTACGATGGCTTTTCCCCGCACCAGGACCTGATCTCCGAACGCCTGCGCACACTGCACGCCCTGAGCCAGGACGCCGTGGACATCCTGGTGGTGCCCGTCACCACCGCCCTGGTCCGGCTGGCGCCGCCCGCCTTCCTGGCGGCCTACACCTTCCACTTCCGCCAGGGCGACACCCTGGACGAGGACCGCCTGCGCACCCAGCTGACCCTGGCCAACTACAGCCACGTCACCCAGGTCGGTGCGCCCGGTGAATTCTGCATCCGCGGCGGCCTGATCGACCTGTTTCCCATGGGCTCGGCCCTGCCCTACCGCATCGACCTGTTCGACCGGGAAATCGAGTCCATCCGCAGCTTCGACGGCGACACCCAGCGCAGCCTGTATCCGGTGCGCGAGATCGAGCTGCTGCCCGGCCGCGAATTCCCCATGGACGAGGCCGCGCGCAACCGCTTCCGGGCGCGCTTTCGCGAAGTCTTCGAAGGCGATCCCTCGCGCGCCCTGCCCTACAAGGACATCGGCAACGGCATCGCGTTCGCCGGCATCGAATACTACCTGCCGCTGTTCTTCGAGCAGACGGCCACGCTGTTCGACTACCTGCCGCCCGATACCATGGCGATCACGCTGGGCGACGCCGCGGCGGCCATCGCGCGGTTCTCCCAGGACGCGCACAACCGCTGGCAATTCCTGAAATCCGATCCCGAACGCCCGGTGCTGCCGCCCGACGCCCTGTTCCTGGACGACGAGGCTTTCCACGCCCGCCTGCGCGACCTGGCCCGCCTGGCCCTGACCGACGAGGGCATCCATCCGGACTTCGCCTCCTGCCCGGCCGCCGCCGTCAACCGCCGCGCCGACGATCCGCTGGCCGACCTGCGCCGCCACCTGAATACCTCTGCATTGCGCACGGCGCTGTGCGTGGATTCCGCGGGCCGCCGGGAGACCATCGCCGAACTGCTGGCCGACTACCGCCTGAAGCCCGACGCCATCTTCGACACCTGGCAGGACTGGCTGCAGGGCGAACCGCAGCACCAAGGCCATTTTTCCCTGGTCGTCGCCCCGCTCTCCGGGGGCTTCCTGGCGCCGCCCGCCGGGCTGGCGGTGCTCACGGAAAACGACCTGTATCCCGCCCAGGCCGGCCGTCCGGCCCGCACGCGCCGCCGCCACGAGCGCAGCAGCGACGTCGACGCCATGGTGCGCGACCTGGCCGAACTGCACATCGGCGATCCGGTGGTGCACGTGCAGCACGGCATCGGCCGCTATCGCGGCCTGGTCAGCATGGACCTGGGCGAAGGCCCCATCGAACTCCTGCACCTGGAATACGCCCGGGACGCCACGCTGTACGTGCCGGTCTCGCAGCTGCACCTGATCGCCCGCTACAGCGGGGCCGATCCCGACCAGGCGCCGCTGCATCCCCTGGGCTCGGGTCAATGGGAAAAAGCCCGCCGCAAGGCCGCCCGCCAGGCCCGCGACACGGCCGCCGAACTGCTGGCCCTGTACGCCAAGCGGGCCGCCCGCGAAGGACTGCGGTTCAAGTTCCCCACCCGCGACTACCAGGCCTTCGCCGAAGGATTCGGCTTCGAGGAAACGCCCGACCAGGCCGCCGCCATCACGGCGGTGATCCAGGACATGACTTCCGGCCGCCCCATGGACCGCCTGGTCTGCGGCGACGTGGGCTTCGGCAAGACCGAAGTCGCCCTGCGCGCCGCATTCCTGGCCGTGATGAACGGTCGCCAGGTGGCGCTGCTGTGCCCCACCACCCTGCTGGCCGAACAGCACGCCCAGAACTTCGCCACCCGCTTCGCCGACTGGCCGGTGCGCATCGCCGAGCTCTCGCGCTTCCGTACCGGCAAGGAAACGGCCAAGGCCATCGAAGGCCTGGCCGAGGGCTCGGTGGACATCGTCATCGGCACGCACAAGATCCTGTCCAAGGACGTACGCTACAAGCAGCTGGGCCTGGTCATCATCGACGAAGAGCACCGCTTCGGCGTGCGCCAGAAGGAAACCCTGAAGGCCCTGCGCGCCGAAGTCGACGTGCTGACCCTGACCGCCACGCCGATCCCCCGCACCCTGGGCATGTCCCTGGAAGGCATCCGCGACTTTTCCGTCATCGCCACCGCCCCGCAGAAGCGCCTGGCGATCAAGACCTTCGTGCGGCGCGAGGACGGCAGCACGATCCGCGAGGCCATCCTGCGCGAACTCAAGCGCGGCGGGCAGGTCTATTTCCTGCACAACGAGGTCGAGACCATCCACAACCGCCGCGCACGGCTGGAAGAGCTCGTTCCCGAGGCCCGCATCGCCGTCGCCCATGGACAGATGGCCGAGCGCGAGCTCGAGGAAGTCATGAAAGGCTTCTACCAGCAGCGCTTCAACGTGCTGCTGTGCACCACCATCATCGAGACCGGCATCGATGTGCCGTCGGCCAACACCATCATCATCCATCGCGCCGACAAGCTCGGCCTGGCGCAGCTGCACCAGCTGCGCGGCCGGGTGGGCCGATCCCACCACCAGGCCTACGCCTACCTGCTGACCCCGGGCGAGGACGCCATCACTTCCAACGCCAGGAAACGCCTGGAGGCCATCCAGTCCATGGAAGAACTGGGCGCCGGCTTCTTCCTCGCCATGCACGATCTGGAGATCCGCGGCAGTGGCGAAGTGCTGGGCGAATCGCAGTCCGGCAACATCCAGGAAATCGGCTACAGCCTGTACAACGACATGCTGGCCGCCGCCGTGCGCGCCCTGAAATCAGGCGAAGAACCCGACCTGGAATCCCCGTTCGGCAGCCAGTGCGAGGTCAACCTGCATGCCCCGGCGCTACTGCCGTCGGACTACTGCACCGATGTCCAGGCCCGGCTGGGCCTGTACAAACGCCTGGCGCACGCCGCCGATGCAGACACGCTCACCCTGCTGCAGGAAGAGCTGATCGACCGCTACGGCAAGCTGCCCGAGGCCGGCCAGACCCTGCTGTCGCTGCACCGCCTGCGGCTGCTGGCCGAGCCGCTGGGCGTGATCAAGATCGACGCCGGCGAAACCCAGGCCTCGATCCAGTTCGCCGCCCAGCCCAATGTCGATCCGATCCGCATCATCGAGCTGGTCCAGCAGGACCGCCAGGTCCGGCTGCACGGCCCCGACCGCCTGAAGATCACCTTCGGCGGCACCGTCGACGTGCCCGGCCGCGTGCAGAAACTGCGCGGGCTGCTGCAAAGGCTGGCGGAATGAGCGCCATCCAGGCATAGGGATCGGACCCGCTCGCACCCGCCCTCCACGATTCCTTCACATTTCGATCATTTTCAAATAAAATGCGACTCATTCTTATTAACGTTCTTATAATTTTTCACTGGAGAAGCTCTTGGCATCGCACCCTTCCGCCTCCCGGACCCTGTTAGGTTCGTCCCTGGCCCTGGCACTCGCCGCTCCGGGAACCCTTCTGCCCACAGGCGCCCAGGCGCAGACCGCGGACAAACCCGCCACCTTGAGCCCCGTGACGGTCCAGGGCGATCGGGGCGACAGCTACAAGACCGACGAGGCCTCCCAGGCCAAGTTCACCGCACCGCTGCTGGACACACCCAAATCCGTCCAGATCATTCCCCAGGCCATCATCCAGGACACCAACGCCACCTCGCTGGAAGACGTGCTGCGCAACTCGCCGGGCATCACCTTCGGCGCCGGTGAAGGCGGCCAGCCGCTGGCCGACCGGCCGTTCATCCGCGGCGCATCCTCGGCCAGCAACATCTACGTGGACGGCGTGCGCGACGCCGGCGGCCAGACGCGCGAGATCTTCAACCTGGAGAGCGTGGAAGTCATCCGCGGCGCCGATTCCGCCCTGGGCGGCCGCGGCACGGGCGGCGGCAGCATCAACCTGACCAGCAAGCACGCCCACCTGGGCGATGCCGCCAGCGCCAGCCTGGGCATCGGCACCGACAAATATTTCCGCGCCACCGCCGACGGCAACTGGCAATTCAGCGACACCTCGGCCTTCCGCCTGAACGTCATGGGCGCGTCGGGCGACATGCCCGGCCGCAGCGCGGTGGACTACAAGAACTGGGGCGTGGCCCCCACGATTTCCTTCGGCCTGGGCACGCCCACGCGCGCCTCGATCAGCTACTACCACTACCAGACCGACGGGATGCCGGATTACGGGGTGCCGGTGATCCGCCAGACAGCGACACGCAACTTCCCCTACATGACCGACGACGGTATTCTGGACGTGGATCGCGACACCTTCTATGGCGTCTACGACCGGGACTACCGCAAGACGCAGGCGGACATCGGCACCATCGAGATCGAGCACGACATCACCGATCGCCTGACGGTGCGCAACGCCACCCGCTACGGCGAAACCCTGAACGATTACGTCCTGACCAATCCGGGCGACGGGCAGGTGAAATACGACCCGGGCACGAACCAGTACTGGCTGCTGCGGGGCCTGAAATCCCGCTGGCAGAAAAGCACCACCCTGGCCAATGTCACCGAACTGACGGGCGCATTCGAAACCGGCAGCCTGAAGCACAGCTTCAACACCGGGATCGAATTGTCCCGGGAGACAACGAAGAACGCCAGCTACAACGTCAGCACCACCACCGGCTCGGCCTGCCCTGCAGTATTTGCCGGCAAGATGGATTGCACCCCCCTCTTCAACCCCAATCCCAACGATCCCTGGTCGGGCAGCATCACACGCGGCCCGCTGAGCCTGGATGCCAAGTCCACCACGCAGGCGGCCTACTTCTTCGACAGCATCGAATTGAACGAGCAGTTCTCGATCAATGCGGGCCTGCGCTACGACCGATACAAGATTTCCGGAACCAGCGGCGACGACTACTCCGAAGGTTCCTGGAACATGTTCAACTACCAGTTGGGCCTGGTCTACAAACCGGCCCCCAACGGCAGCATCTACGTCAGCTACGCGACGGCATCCACCCCGCCCTCGATGTCAGGCGGCGATCAGGACAGCCTGTCGATGGGCCGTAACAATCCGACCAAGGTGGGGGATCTCAAACCGGAAAAAAGCCGCACCATCGAGCTGGGCACCAAATGGAATCTGCTGGATGATCGGCTGGGTCTGACCGCCGCCATCTTCGATAACGAACGACGCGATGCGCAGATCGAGGTCGATCCGGGTGTTTTCGCCCAGGCAGGCAAGACCCGCGTGCGAGGCCTGGAACTCGGCATCAACGGCAAGATCACGCCGAAGTGGGCGGTCTATGGCGGCTATGCGTACCTGGACAGCAAGCTGGTGAAGGGGGCCTACAGCAACGTCAACGAAGGCGACCCCCTGACCAACACGCCCAAGCACAGCTTCAGCCTGTGGACCACCTACAAGGCTCTGCCGCCGCTCACCGTGGGCGCGGGTGCCTACTATGTCGGCAAGACCTACGGCGGCTCGGGCCAGGGCACGGCAGGCGGCGGCGCCTCCGGCACCTACATGCCCGCCTACTGGCGCTTCGACGCCATGGCTGCCTACCAGGTCAACAAGCACTTCAGCCTGCAGCTGAATGCCCTGAACCTGACCGACAAGGTGTACTACGCCCACAACAACGGCAATCACCACGCCGACTTCGGACCCGGCCGCCAGGTCATCCTGACCGCCAACCTGAAGTACTGATCCAGAACCAGGATGGCCTCTTGCACGCCCCCGCCGCGCCGGGGGGCGTGCCGCGCAATGCGGCAGGGTAGAATCCCCGAAGACATCATCCGCAAGCCCTAATCCGCCTCAAGGGGCACGCTTCCGCCATGCTCATCACCATTCCCGATCTGCTGCCGCCCGACGTGGTCCGGCAATGCCGCGCCGAACTCGAAGCGGCCCGCTGGACGGATGGCGGCCTGACCGCCGGCCATGTGGCGGCCCACGTCAAGTCCAACCGCCAGCTGGCGCTGGACGACCCGGCCGGCGCGCGGATCGGCGCACTGATCGTGGATGCCCTGGGCCGCAATCCCCTGTTCATGTCCGCCGCGCTTCCCGCGCGCATCCTGCCGCCCCGGTTCAACCGCTACGAAGGCGGCGAGCACTACGGCTTCCACATCGACAACGCGATCTTCCAGGTGCCCGGAGAACCCGCGCGCATCCGCAGCGACGTGTCCACCACGGTGTTCTTCAGCGATCCGGACGAATATGAAGGCGGTGAATTGGTCATCCAGGACACCTATGGCGAACAGCGTGTCAAGCTGCCCGCCGGCCACGCCGTGGTCTACCCCGGCACCAGCCTGCACCGCGTCGATCCCGTCACCCGGGGCGTGCGCTACGGCTCGTTCTTCTGGACCCAGAGCCTGGTGCGCGACGACGGCCGCCGCGCCCTGCTGCTGGACCAGGACATCGCCATCCAGCGCCTGATCCAGTCTGGCGCCGACGCCGAAATCGTCGCGCAACTGACCGGCGTGTATCACAACCTGCTGCGCATGTGGTCCGAGCTGTAGGGCATGTCATGGGGTCGCACCTGATTGCTTGACCCATAACATATGCCAGGCATATGCTATGTGATGAAGACGGTTTCGAGTCAGGGGGTCACCATGCGCACCGCATCCATCTTCCGCAACAACAAGAACCAGGCCGTCCGAATCCCGCGCGACCTGGAATTCCAGGGCGTGACCGAAGTGGAAATCATCCAGCAGGGCAACGCGCTGCTGCTGCGTCCCTGCCGGCCGTCCTGGACCTCGCTGCGGGATGTTTCCGCGACGGACGGCGACTTCCTGGCACACCGCCCGGATATCATCGAGGAGAACGACCCCTTCGGTGAAGACAGATGAACCGCACGACCTACATGCTGGATACCAATATCTGTTCCTACATCATGCGCCAGCGCCCGGAAACCGTGCTGCGGCAACTGGAACAGGCCAGCACGCTGCAGCATCGCATCGTGGTATCTGCAATCACCTATGCGGAGCTGCGTTTCGGTGCCAACAGCGCCAAGGCATCTCCCAGGATCACTCCCATGGTGGACGCCTTCGTGCAGCGGCTCGACGCCATCCTGCCCTGGGACGCCGCCGCCGTCGATGAAACCGCGCAAATCCGCCGGTATCTGGAAGAAAAGGGTATCCCGATTGGCCACAACGACGCAGCCATCGCCGGACACGCGCTCTCGCAGGCATGTACGCTCATCACACACAATACCCGCGAATTCCAGCGCGTTCCTCGCCTGATCTCGGAAGACTGGTCCTAATGCCGTAGCCTGAACCAGTTCAGCACCGCGTCCAGCGGGCTGTAGTCCAGGGCGAAGCGGGCCTGGGCGCGCACCACGGGCTTGGCCCGGTAGGCCACGGAATAATACGCCTGCGACATCATCGGCAGGTCGTTCGATCCATCGCCCAGCACGATGATCTGCTCCGGCGCCGCGCCCGTGGATTCGGCCAGTTCACGCACGTGCCGCGCCTTGGCCGCGCCGTCGACGATGTCGCCCAGCACCCGGCCCGTGAGCACGCCGTCCACGACTTCCAGGGTATTCGCATGGGCCTCGTCCAGCGCCAGCCCCCGGCGCAGCCGCTCGGTGAAAAAGGTGAATCCGCCGGACACCAGGATCGTCTTCAGGCCATGGGCGCGCGCCACTTCGATCAGGCGCTCGGCGCCCGGATTCAACCGCAGGCGCTCGGCGAAAACCTGTTCCAGCGCGGTTTCCGGCACGCCGCGCAGCAGGGCCACGCGACGGCGCAGGCTTTCGGCAAAATCCCTGATCTCGCCGCGCATGGCGGCTTCGGTGATGGCGGCGACTTCGGCCTTGCGTCCCACCGCATCGGCGATCTCGTCGATGCACTCGATGTTGACCAGGGTGGAATCCATGTCCATGGCCAGCACCCGGCAATCACCGAGACGATGCACCGTGTCCAGCCAGGCCGCATCCATGCGGGCGGCAGCGGCCTGCGCCAGGGCCTCGTCCCTGCTGTCCGGATCCACATCCAGCAGGCGTACGGCGGTGGGGCCCAGTTCCTGGACTCCGCCTGCGCAGGCGACGGCGGCAAGCCGTTCGATGTCCGCAGCCATCAGGCTCGGGGCCTGCAGGATGATGTGTGCCATGTGGAAAGTCCTCGGGATTCAGCGCGGCCATTTTACCGTCAGTCCGCATCGCGCCTCGCACCGTCACCCGCCTCGAATTCAGAGCACGGCCTCGAGCCCCGCCGTCAGCGACTCTGTGGCATCCTTCATGCTTCACTCACGACACTGATGCCCCGCCCATGACCGCTCCGCTCTGCGCCCAGGATTACGCCGAACTGGCCCGCGCACGCCTGGATCCGGCAATCTGGGCCTGGCTGGAATCCGGCGGCGCGGATGAGCGCACGGCTCGCGCCAATATCGATGCCTGGCCGGCCCTGCAGCTGCGCGGCCGCGCACTGCGGCCGTTGGCCGGCGCCCATACCCGCCTGGAACTGAACGGCCAGGCCCTGGCGCATCCGATCCTGATCGCACCCACAGCCTGGCATGGCCTGGTCCACCCCGACGGCGAAACCGCCACGTCCCTGGCCGCCGCCGCAACCGGCACGCCCTACATCCTGAGCGCGCAATCCGGCACCGCCATCGAGACCCTGGCCGCGCTGCCGGAACCGCCCCTGCTCTGGTTCCAGCTGTATGCCCAGCGCCGCCGCGAGGACACCCTGGCCCTGGCGACCCGCGCCTTGCAGGCCGGCGCACGCGCCCTGGTCCTGACGGTGGACGCACCCGTCAACGGCGTGCGCAACGCCGAACAGCGCAGCGGCTTCCGCGTGCCCGATACGATCCGCTCCGTGCACCTGGACGGCCTTTCGCCGCCCGCCGCGCGGCCCGCGCCCCCGGGCGGCAGCCCGCTGTTCGGCAGCGGATTGCTCGAGTCCGCGCCTACCTGGGACGACGTGGCATGGCTGCGCGACCGGCTGCCCGCCGGCACGCCACTGTGGCTCAAGGGCATCCTGGACCCGGAAGACGCGCTCCTGGCGCTGGCACACGGCGTCGACGGCCTGATCGTCTCCAATCACGGCGGCCGCTGCCTGGACACCCTGCCCGCCACCTGCGATGCCCTGCCCGCCGTGGCGCAGGCCGTGGCAGGCCGCATTCCCCTGCTGGTGGATGGCGGCATCCGGCGCGGCACGGACATCCTCAAGGCGCTGGCGCTGGGCGCCCGGGGTGTGCTGATCGGCCGGCCCGTCCTGCACGCACTGGCGGCGGGCGGCGCACCGGCACTGGCGCACCTGGTCCAGGTGCTGCGTGGGGAACGGGAAGTGGCGATGGCCCTGACGGGCTGCCGCACGCTGGGGGATATCGGCCCGGGCGTGCTATGGGTGCCGGGTCAGGCGGCGTAGCAGGCGGCAGAAGCGCCGGGCCGGATGTCCGCCGGCCCGCAAGACCACCTCAGCGTGAGCGGCGGCGCAGCATGTAGCGCCAGACGAAGCCCGGGTAGCCCAGCACCAGGAACAGGGCCAGGGTCACTGCGTAGAATTCCCAGCGCTGCGGAAAGGCATTGCCCAGGTTCAGTTCCAGGGCAAAGCCCAGCGTGCCGACCAGCACGTAGCCCACCAGGACCTCCAGCAGGCGATCGAAAAACGACTTGGACCCGCCGGCGGCGGGCTGCGGGTTGCCGGAACGGCCCGGCAGCGCCAGGAGCAGCCCCGCCAGCAGCAGGCTCGCCAGCAGTTTCAGCAGGAACAGCCCCAGTTCCGCTCCGCCGCCGACGTAGGTGCCGCCGAGCAGTTTCAGAGTGCCCCAGGACCACAGGGCCAGCCCGGCCAGAAAGGCCAGGCCCAGGCTCCAGCGCACCAGGCCGGGCAGATTGCCGCCCCAGGACCAGGGCCGGGGCGCCAGCCGCCGTTCCATCAGGAACGGCAGGTTGGCCATGACCAGGGCGCAGAAGATGACGGTCCAGACCGCCGCCGTCAGGGACATGAAGTCAGGCGCCCGGTCAGAAGGCCAGCGACTGGCGGATGACGTCCACGCACAGGGACATCAGGCCGCCCGGCAGGATCCCCAGGCCGATCACCAGCAGACCGTTCAGGGACATCACGCCGCGCGTGGCCAGCGTGCCGGAGCCCAGCGTGACGCTGTCCTGGGGTTCGTCGAAATAGGCCACCTTGACCACGCGCAGGTAGTAGAAGGCGCCGATCAGCGAGCATAGCACGGCGAACACGGCCAGCCAGACATGGCCGGCGCCGACCACGGCCTGCAGCACGACCAGCTTGGCATAGAAGCCCGACAGCGGCGGAATGCCCGCCAGCGAGAACATGGACAGCAGCAGCACGCCGGCCAGCAGCGGATTGCGGCGGTTCAGGCCCTTGAGGTCGGAGATTTCCTCGCACTCGAAACCCTGGCGCGACAGCAGCAGGATCAGGCCGAAGGTGGACAGCGTGGTCAGCACGTAAATGACCACGTAGAACAGCGAGGAACCGTAGGCCGCGGCACTGGCGCCCGCCTGGCCTTCGTACACGCCCGACAGCAGCCCCAGGAACACGAAGCCCATCTGGCCGATGGTGGAATAGGCCAGCATGCGCTTGAAGTTGGTCTGGGCGATGGCGACGATGTTGCCGACGGCCAGCGACAGCACGGCCAGGATCAGCAGCATCGGCTGCCAGTCCACCGCGATGCCGTGCAGGGCTTCGATCAGCAGGCGCAGCGTGATGGCGAAGGCGGCGAACTTGGGCGCCGAGCCCACCAGCAGCGTGACCGTGGTCGGCGCTCCCTGGTAGACGTCGGGCGTCCACATGTGGAAGGGGGCGGCGGTCATCTTGAAGGCCAGGCCCGAGACGATGAACACCACGCCGAACACCAGCGGCATGCGGTCGGCGCCGCCGTCGCGGATCACCTGGGCGATCTCGGCGAGGCCCAGCTGGCCGGTGGCGCCATAGATCATGGACATGCCGTAGAGCAAGATGCCGGAAGCCAGGCAGCCCAGCACGTAGTACTTCATCGCGGCCTCGGTGGAGGTCAGGTGATCGCGGCGCAGCGCCACCAGGCCATACAGGGCGAAGGACATCAGTTCAACGCCCAGGTACACCGTCAGCATGCTGCCGGCCGAGATCATGACGAATCCGCCCAGCAGGGTCAGCAACGCCAGGGAATACAGCTCGCCGCCGCGGGCCACCATGTCGCGCTTCTCGGCGTAGGCGCGGCCGTAGATCAGCGTCACGCCCATGGCGATCGCCGACAGGATCTTCAGGAAATGGCCCAGCGAATCCGCCACGTACAGGCTGCTGAAGGTGCGGCCCTGCGTGGCCTCGCCCCACTGCCCCCAGGACACCAGGATGACGACCAGCAGCGTGCCCATGGTCAGCATGAAGGTCATGCGCCGCGTGGGCTCGTTGCCGAAGGCGTCGATCAGCAGCACGGCCCCGGTCAGCACCAGCAGAACGATCTCGGGAGTCGCCAGCGCGAAGTCGAAAAGATTTTGCATAGTGTTTCCGGCCTACAGTTTCGAGATGGACACGTGCTGCAGCAAGGCTTGCACCGAGGGATGCATCAGGTCCGTGAAGGGCTTGGGATAGATGCCCATGAACAGCGTCAGGATGGCCAGCAGGCCCAGGATCAGGAACTCGCGGCTGCACAGATCGGACATGCCGTCGACCTGCTCGTTGGCCACGGGCCCGAAGGCCACGCGCTTGACCATCCACAGGGAATAGCCCGCGCCCCAGATCAGCGCCGTGGCGGCCAGCAGGCCGATCCAGAAGTCGTACTGCACCGCGCCCAGGATCACCGTGAATTCGCCGATGAAGCCGCTGGTGCCCGGCAGGCCCGCGTTGGCCATGGAAAACAGCACGAAGTACGTGACGAAGCGCGGCATGCGGTGCACCACCCCGCCATAGGCGTCGATGCGGCGCGTGTGCAGGCGGTCGTACATGACGCCGATGCACATGAACATGGCGCCCGACACGAAGCCGTGCGAGATCATCTGGATGATGGCGCCTTCCATGCCGGTGACGTTGAACAGGAAGAAGCCCAGGGTGACGAAGCCCATGTGCGCCACGGACGAATACGCCACCAGCTTCTTCATGTCGTCCTGGACGATGGCTACCAGGCCGATGTAGATCACCGCGATCAGCGACAGTGCGATCATCAGGCCCGCCAGGCTGTGCGAGGCGTCGGGCGCGATCGGCAGCGAGAAACGCAGGAAGCCGTAGGCGCCCAGCTTCAGCATGATCGCCGCCAGCACGATGGAGCCGCCCGTGGGCGCCTCGACGTGGGCGTCCGGCAGCCAGGTGTGCACCGGCCACATCGGCACCTTGACCGCGAAGGCGGCCAGCAGCGCCACGAAGATGAAGACCTGCTCGGTGTAGCTCAGGGGCAGCTTGTGCCAGGTCGCCACATCGAAGGACCCGCCCGAGGCGTGCCACAGGTAGATGAAGGCGATCAGGGTCAGCAGCGAACCCATCAGCGTGTAGAGGAAGAACTTGAAGGCGGCGTACACGCGGTTCGGTCCGCCCCAGGCGCCGATGATGATGTACATCGGGATCAGGGTCGCCTCGAAGAACACGTAGAACAGCATGCCGTCCAGGGCGCAGAACACCCCGATCATCAGGCCCGACAGGATCAGGAAGGCGGCCATGTACTGGGCCACGCGCGACTTGATGACTTCCCAGCCGGCCAGCACCACGATGATGGTGATGAAGGCCGTCAGCAGCACGAACCACACCGAGATGCCGTCGATCCCCAGGTGGTAGTTGAGGTTGAAGGCCTCGATCCACGGCGCCTTTTCGACGAACTGCATGTCGGCCGTGCCGGGATCGAAACCGGTGTACAGGGGGATGGTCACCAGCAGCCCGGCGATGGAGCCGACCAGCGACAGCACCCGGGCCGGACCCGGATTGTCGTCCCGGCCGATCAGCAGCACCAGCAGCCCGAAGAAGATCGGGACGAAGATCGAGAGGGTCAGCCAGGGGAGTGTAGAGGACGCCATTTCGCTAGCCATCAGTGAACCATCAAGACGAAGAAAGTGAGAAACACCATGATGCCGATGATCATGGCGAAGGCGTAGTGATAGATGTAGCCGGACTGCAGCAGGCGGGCCGCGGAAGCCGCAGCCCCCACCAGGCGCGCACTGCCGTTGATGATCAGCCCGTCGATCAGGCCACGGTCGCCGCCCTGCCACAGGCCGCGTCCCAGGGCGCGGGCAAAGCGGGCGATGACGTTCTCATTGAACCAGTCGAAGTAGTACTTGTTGTCCAGCAGGCGGTAGACCGGCGCCAGGCTGCGCGCCAGCGCGGCGGGCACCGACGGGTTCACCAGCCAGCAGTACCAGGCGACCACGAAGCCGGCCAGCAGCAGCAGGAACGGCACCGAAGTGAAGCCGTGCAGCGCGAAGGCCACCCAGCCGTGCCATTCGTGGGCCAGCTCGGCCATGGCCGGATGGTGGGACGCCACCGTGATGGCCTGGCCGAAGTAGCCGTCGAACAGCAGCGGGTCGATGAACCACACCCCCGCGACCACCGACATCACCGCCAGCAGCGCCAGCGGCAGCGTCACCACCCAGGGGGATTCCTTGGGCAGGCCGCCGCCATGATGATCGTCGTGGCCGTGATCGCCGTGCGCGTCGTGCCCATGGGCCGCCAGGGTGCGGCCTTCGTCGTGGTGGACGTGGGCCGGCCCGTGCACGGTGTCGAAGCGTTCCTTGCCGTGGAAGACCAGGAAGTACAGGCGGAAGGAATACAGCGAGGTCACGAACACGCCGCACAGCGTGGCGTAGTAGGCGAAACTTGCCCCCCAGACATTGGCGGCGCCGGCGGCCTCGATGATGTGTTCCTTGGAATAGAAGCCCGAGAAGAACGGCGTGCCCACCAGGGCCAGCGTGCCGATCAGCATGGTGATCCAGGTGATCGGCATGTACTTGCGCAGGCCGCCCATGTGGCGCATGTCCTGGTCATGGTGCATGCCCAGGATCACCGAGCCCGCCCCCAGGAACAGCAGCGCCTTGAAGAAGGCGTGCGTCATCAGGTGGAAGATGGCCACCGGGTAGGCCGACGCGCCCAGCGCCACCGTCATGTAGCCCAGCTGCGACAGCGTGGAATAGGCCACCACGCGCTTGATGTCGTTTTGCACCACGCCCAGGATGCCCAGGAACAGCGCGCCGATGGCGCCGATCACGATGATCACGGACAGCGCCGTGGGCGACATCTCGAACACGGGCGAAAAGCGGGCCACCATGAAGATCCCGGCCGTCACCATCGTGGCGGCGTGGATCAGGGCGGAAATCGGCGTCGGGCCTTCCATGGAATCGGGCAGCCAGACGTGCAGCGGCGCCTGGGCGGACTTGCCCATGGCGCCCACGAACAGCGCCAGGCAGGCCACGGTCAGCAGGTGCCACTCGGTGCCCGGGAACAGCAGGCCGGAAAGACGTTCGACCTGGGCGAAGACTTCCGCGTAGTTCAGGCTGCCGGTGTAGGCGTACAGCAGGCCGATCCCCAGCACGAAGCCGAAGTCGCCCACCCGGTTCACCATGAAGGCCTTGAGGTTGGCGAACACCGCGGACGGGCGGCCGTAGTAGAAGCCGATCAGCAGGTAGGACACCAGGCCCACGGCTTCCCAGCCGAAGAACAGCTGCAGCATGTTGTTCGACATCACCAGCATGAGCATGGAGAACGTGAACAGCGAGATGTACGAGAAGAAGCGCTGGTAGCCCGGATCATCGGACATGTAGCCGATGGTGTAGATGTGCACCATCAGCGACACCGAGGTCACCACCACCATCATCAGCGCCGTCAGCGGATCGATCAGGAAACCGATCTCGAACTTGACCGAACCGATCAGGGACCAGGTGTAGACCGTGCCTTCGAAGGTCTGGCCGTCGAGCACCTGCTGCAGAACCAGCAGCGAACCGGCAAAGGAAACCGCCACCCCCAGGATGGTCAGCATGTGGGAGCCGCGGCGCCCCAGCCACGACCCCAGGAAACCCGTGCCGAAGAGGCCGGCGACCACGGCGGTGGCCAGCGGCGCCAGCGCGATCAAGAGATACAGATTCTGTGCGGACATGGCTTGACTACCCCTTCAGCTGGTCGAGCTTGTCGACGTTGATGGTGCTGAGATTACGGAACAGGAGCACCAGGATCGCCAGCCCGATGGCGGCTTCGGCGGCGGCCACGGTCAGCACGAAGAACACGAAGATCTGCCCGGCGGGGTCGCCCGACCCGATGGAAAAGGCGACGAAGTTCATGTTGGCCGCCAGCAGGATCAGCTCGATCGACATCAGCAGCACGATCAGGTTGCGGCGGTTCAGGAAGAAGCCGAACACGCCCATGGCGAACAGGATCGCCCCGACGATCAGGTAATGGCTCAGGCCTATGGTCATTTTTGGGCTCCTTCGGATTGCGCATCGGCCGTCTCGACCTGCGCAGGCATGCTCACCAGCCGCACCCGGTCGGCGGCGCGCACGCGCACCTGCTTGCCGGGATCGGTCCGCTTGTAGTCGCCGCGCTTGCGCAGGGTCAGCGCAATGGCGCAGATCATGCCCACCAGCAGCACCACCCCGCCGATCTCGACGGCGTAGGCATACTGGGTGTACATCGCCGTGCCCAGCGCCAGGGTGTTGTCGAAATCATCGGCCGGCACGGGCAGCGCCGGGGCGTCGCCCCAGGAACGCAGCAGCACGAAAGCCATTTCCAGCACCATGATCCCGCCGATGGTCAGGCCCAGCGGCAGGTAGACCTTGAGGCCCTGCTTGAGGCCCTCGGTGCGCATGTCCAGCATCATGACGACGAACAGGAACAGCACCATCACGGCGCCGACATAGACGATCACCAGCACCAGCGCCAGGAATTCCGCCTGGATCAGCATCCACATCATGGACGCGGTGAAGAAGGTGAGGATCAGGTGCAGCACGCCGGTCACGGGGCTGGTGGCCGTGATGACGCGGAACGCCGCCACGACCAGCACGATGGCCAGCAGGTAGAACAGAACGGTATCGAAACTCATGGTCGGTATCCCGGCATCAACGGTAGGGCGCGTCGGCGGCGCGGCGGGCCGCGATTTCCGACTCGTAGCGGTCGCCCACGGCCAGCAGCATGTCCTTGGTGTAGTACAGGTCGCCGCGCTTCTCGCCATGGTATTCATGCAGGTGCGTTTCCACGATGGCGTCCGTGGGACAGGCTTCTTCGCAGAAGCCGCAGAAGATGCACTTGGCCAGGTCGATGTCGTAGCGCGTGGTGCGGCGCGTGCCGTCTTCACGCTGGTGCGACTCGATCGTGATGGCCAGGGCCGGGCAGACGGCTTCGCACAGCTTGCAGGCAATGCAGCGTTCCTCGCCGTTGGCGTAGCGGCGCTGCGCATGCAGGCCGCGGAACCGCGGCGAGGCCGGCGTCTTCTCCATCGGGTAGCGCAGCGTGATCTTGCGCTTGAAGAAGTATTTGCCCGTCAGCCGCATGCCTTCGAGCATTTCCTTCAGCATCAGGCTGCCGAAGAAATCCTTGATCGCTTCCATCTCGTACCCCTTACTGCCAGATGTTCCAGGGCGTCTGCATCCAGATCGCCACCACCACCAGCCAGATCCCCGTCAGGAGAATGAAGACCTTCCAGCCCAGGCGCATGATCTGGTCATAGCGGTAGCGCGGGAACGTTGCGCGGAACCAGATGAACATGGACACCACCACGAAAGTCTTCAGGCCCAGCCACAGCCAGCCCGGCACCCAGGTGAAGGGCGCGAAGTCCAGCGGCGCGGCCCAGCCGCCCAGGAACATGATCGAAGCCATCGCGGACAGCAGGATCATGTTGGCGTATTCGCCCAGGAAGAACAGCGCGAAGCCCATGCCGGAATATTCCACCATGTGGCCCGCCACGATTTCCGATTCGCCTTCCACCACGTCGAAGGGGTGGCGGTTGGTCTCGGCCACCGAGGACACGACGTAGATCACGAACAGCGGCAGCAGCGGCAGCCAGTTCCAGGACAGGAAGTTCAGGCCCATGCCGGCGAAATAGCCGACGCCCTGGCCCTCGACGATGCCCGACAGGTTGAGCGTGCCCGACACCAGCAGCACCGTGACCATGACGAAGCCGATGCCCAGTTCGTAGGACACCATCTGCGCCGAAGCGCGCAGCGCCCCCAGCAGCGCGTACTTCGAGTTCGACGCCCAGCCGGCCATGATGATGCCGTAGACCTCGATCGAGGTGATGGCCAGGATGAACAGCAGGCCCGCATTGACGTCGGCCAGGACCACTTCCGGCTGGAAGGGGATCACGGCCCAGGCCGCCAGCGCCGGCATCAGCGTGACCACGGGGGCCAGGATGTACAGCACGCGGTTGGCCTTGGACGGAACGATCAGTTCCTTGGTCAGCAGCTTGAACACGTCGGCGAAGGGCTGCAGCAGGCCGCGGTAGCCCACGCGGGTGGGCCCCAGGCGCACGTGCATGGCGCCGATCATCTTGCGTTCCCAGTACGTCAGGTAGGCCACGCACAGGATGATGGGCACGGCGATGACGACGATCTTCACCAGCGTCCAGACCACCAGCCAGGGGGTCTCGCCGATCAGGCCGGCGCCGAAGGCGTTGAGGGTGTTCAGCCAGTCCATTAGCAACGCTCCACCTGGATTGCGCCCGAGCCGATGCCCAGGGCGGCGGTCTGTTCAAAGGCCCCGGCGATGCGCACGGCCCCGTCGGCCACCGTATCGTCCAGGACGGCTTCCAGCTCGGCGGAGCCGTGGGCCGTGGACACGCGCACGGTGTCCCCGGCCGCCAGGCCCTGCGCCTGCAGCGTGGCGGCATTCATTGCCGCCCTCGGCGGCGCGGAATTGATGTGCTCCTGCAGCGGCTGCGAACGGCGCACCAGCGCGTCGGTGCGGTAGATGGGCAGCTCGGCCACGCGTTCCAGGCCGGCGGCCGGCGCCGGCGCGGCCGGCGCCAGGCGGATCTCGTTGGAGAGGCGGCCATCCAGGCCGCCCACCATCACGGTATCGCGCACCGATTCCGAGGTCTCGTCGTCGAATCCCTGCAGATCCATCAGGTTGCCCAGGACGCGCAGGACCTTCCAGGCCGGGCGGGTGTCGCCCACCGGGGCGGCCACGCCCTTGAAGCTCTGCACGCGGCCCTCGGCATTGACGAAGGTGCCGGACGTTTCGGTGAAGGGCGCGATCGGCAGCATCACGTCGGCCCAGTCCTCGGCCGCCGAACGGAAGGCCGTGAAGGCCACCGCCATGGCGGAACCCTGCAGCGCGCGCACGGCGCGCTCGCCCAGCTCGCTGTCCAGGCGCGGTTCGGCATGCAGCACCAGATAGGCCTTGAGCGGCTCGCCGCCCAGCATGCGGCGGGCATCCAGGCCGCCGTTGGCCGGCACGGCCCCCGCCAGGTAACCCCCCACGGTATTGCCGCCGGGAGTCAGGAAGCCGAAGCGGCCACCTGCCAGCTGGGCAATCGCCTGGGCGTTGGCTGCCAGCTGCGCGGCCTGGTCGTCGGACAGGGCCAGGTTGCCCATCAGCACCGCGACCTGCTCGCCGGAGGCGAGGCTGGCGGCGATGGCGCGCGCGGATTCACCCGGCTGGACGCCGGACAGGCCCTCGGGCACGGGCTGGGATTTGATTTCGGCCAGGGCGACGGCGATTTCGGCCAGGGCGGATGCCAGGGCCGACGGTTTGACCGTGATGCGGCCGGTGACCGGCACCAGGGGGTCGGCCGCGACACTGTCCACCAGGGACAGCTGCATGCCCCGCTTGGCGGCCTGGCGCAGGCGCTGCGCCAGCAGCGGATGATCCTTGCGCAGGAAGGAGCCGACCACCAGGGTGCGGTCCAGGGCGTTCAGGTCGGCGATCGGCATGCCCAGCCAGGGCGCGCCCGTGCGCACGGCATCAAAGGCCGCACCGTCGCCGCGCAGGCGGAAGTCGATGTTGTCCGAACCCAGGGCGCGCGTCAGGCGCGCCAGCAATGCCAGTTCTTCGAGCGTGGCGGTTTCGGTGGCCAGCGCGCCGATCTGGGCGCCGCCGCCATCCTCGCGCACCTGCTTGAGGCCGGTGACCACCGACTGCAGCGCGTCGGACCAGGAGGCTTCGTGCCACTGGCCGTCGCAGCCGCGCACCATCGGGTGCTGCAGGCGGTCCTCGACATACAGGCCGGCGTAGGAAAAGCGGTCGCGGTCACTGATCCAGCATTCGTTGACCGGCTCGTTTTCAAAGGGCACCACGCGCAGCACGCGGTCCATCTTGGTCTGCACCACCAGGTTGGCGCCCACGCTGTCGTGCGGGCTGACCGAGCGGCGGCGCGCCAGTTCCCAGGTGCGGGCGCTCATGCTGAAGGGCTTGGACAGCAGCGCGCCCACCGGGCAGACGTCGATCATGTTGCCCGACAGCTCGGATTCCACGGCCTCGCCCACGAAAGTGGTGATCTCGGAGAACTCGCCCCGGTTCAGCATGCCGATTTCCATGTAGCCGCCGATTTCCTGGCCCACGCGCACGCAGCGGGTGCAGTGGATGCAGCGCTGCATCTGCTCGGCCGAGATCAGCGGCCCCATGGACTTGTGGAAGACCACGCGCTTGGGTTCCTTGTAGCGCGAGGCCGATTCGCCGTAGCCCACGGCCAGATCCTGCAGCTGGCATTCGCCGCCCTGGTCGCAGACCGGGCAATCCAGCGGGTGATTGATCAGCAGGAATTCCATCACCGCGCGCTGGGCGTCGATGGCCTTGGGCGAGCGGGTGTGCACCACCATGCCGTTGGTGACGGGCGTGGCACAGGCCGGCAGGGCCTTGGGGGCCTTTTCGACCTCGACCAGGCACATGCGGCAGTTGGCGGCAATGCTGAGCTTCTTGTGATAGCAGAAATGGGGGATGTACAGGCCCGCCGCATGGGCAGCCTGGATGACCATGCTGCCTTCTGCGGCTTCGACCTTAAGCCCGTCGATGGTGAGTTCTACCATGGCGTGTCCTGACCCTACAGATACTTGGCAACCACGCAGTCCTTGTGGTCCACGTGGTGCACGAATTCGTCGCGGAAATGCTTGATGAAGCTGCGCACGGGCATGGCGGCCGCATCTGCCAGGGCGCAGATCGTGCGCCCCATCATGTTGTGCGCCACGGAGTCCAGGGTTTCGATGTCTTCCATCGTGCCCTGGCCGTGTTCCATGCGGTTCATCATGCGGTACAGCCAGCCGGTGCCCTCGCGGCAGGGCGTGCACTGGCCGCAGGATTCCTCGAAGTAGAAATACGACAGGCGCATCAGCGACTTGACCATGCAGCGGGTCTCGTCCATGACGATCACCGCGCCCGAGCCCAGCATGGAGCCGGCCTTGGCGATCGAGTCGTAGTCCATGTTGGTCTGCATCATGATGTCGGCCGGCAGCACCGGGGCCGAAGCCCCCCCGGGGATCACGGCCTTGAGCTTGCGCCCGCCGCGCACCCCGCCCGCCAGTTCGAGCAGCTTGGAAAACGGCGTGCCCAGCGGGATTTCGTAGTTGCCGGGGCGTTCGACGTCGCCCGAGACCGAGAAGATCTTGGTGCCGCCCGCCTTTTCGATGCCGAGATCGGCGTAGGCCTGGGCGCCCATGCGGATCACCCACGGCACGGCCGCGAAGGTCTCGGTGTTGTTGATCGTGGTGGGCTTGCCGTACAGGCCGAAGCTGGCCGGGAACGGCGGCTTGAAGCGCGGCTGGCCCTTTTTGCCTTCCAGGGATTCCAGCAGCGCGGTTTCCTCGCCGCAGATGTAGGCGCCGAAGCCATGGTGCGAGTGCAGCTGGAAGCTGAAGCCCGAACCCAGGATGTTTTCACCCAGGAAGCCTGCCTCGCGGGCTTCTTCCAGGGCCTGCTCGAAGCGCTGGTGGATCTGGAAGATCTCGCCGTGGATGTAGTTGTAGCCCACCGACGCGCCCATCGCGAAGCCGCCGATGATCATGCCTTCGATCACGGCGTGCGGGTTGTAGCGCAGGATGTCGCGGTCCTTGAAGGTACCGGGCTCGCCTTCGTCGGAATTGCAGACGACGTATTTCTGGCCGGGAATGTTGCGCGGCATGAAGGACCATTTCAGGCCCGTCGGGAAGCCCGCGCCGCCGCGGCCGCGCAGGTTCGAGGCCTTGAGCTCGGCGATCACGTCGTCGGCCGTCATGCCCGACAGGACTTTCTTCAGGGCTTCGTAGCCGCCGCGCGCCATGTAGTCGCGGATGCCCCAGTTGTTGCCGTCCAGGTCCGCCAGGATCTGCGGCTGGATGTGGCGGCCGTGGAAAATCATGCTGCGGGAGGGATCGCCTCCGAGGTCGGGCGACAGCGCGTCCGTGGAAAATTTCTGCAGTACGTCCAGAGCGCTCATGCGGATTCCTTCAGTTCACCAATCAGGGCATCGATCTTTTCCGGCTGCATCCGGCAGCACATGTGCGTGCCGTTGGCCAGCATCACCGGCGCGTCGCCGCACGCGCCCATGCATTCGCCCTCGACCAGGGTGAACAGGCCGTCCGGCGTGGTTTCGTGGAAATCGATGCCCAGCTTGCGCTTGAGGTGTTCGGCCGCCTGCGTGGCGCCCTGGAGCGCACAGGGCAGATTGGTGCAGATGGTCAGCGTGTAGCGGCCCACCGGCTTGGTGTTGTACATGTTGTAGAAGGTCGCGACTTCCTGGACGGCGACCGGCGGCATGCCCAGATAGGCGGCCACGTCGCGGATCACGTCCGGAGACACCCAGCCCTTCTCGCCCTGGGCGATCGTCAGCGCCGCCATCACGGCGGACTGCTTCTGGTCCGCCGGATACTTGGCGATTTCCCGGTCGATGTCCCGGTAGGCTTGTTCGGAAAGCAGCATAATCAGATTCCCTTTGATGTCCGGCTAGCGATCGATTTCGCCGAACACGATGTCCTGGGTCCCGATGATGGTGACCACGTCGGCGATCATGTGGCCCTTGGACATTTCCTCGAGCGATTGCAGGTGGGCAAAGCCCGGCGCGCGGATCTTCAGGCGGTAGGGCTTGTTGGCCCCGTCGGACACCAGGTAGATGCCGAATTCGCCCTTGGGGTGTTCCACGGCGGCGTAGGCTTCGCCTTCGGGAACGTGCATGCCCTCGGTGAAGAGCTTGAAGTGGTGGATCAGGTCTTCCATGCCCGTCTTCATGCGTTCGCGCTTGGGCGGGGCGACCTTGTGGTTGTCGGTGATGACCGGGCCGGGGTTGTTGCGCAGCCATTCCACGCACTGGCGGATGATGCGGTTGGATTCACGCATTTCCGCGATGCGGCACAGGTAGCGGTCGTAGCAGTCGCCGTTCTTGCCCACGGGAATGTCGAATTCCAGGCGGTCGTAGACTTCGTAGGGCTGCTTCTTGCGCAGGTCCCATTCGACGCCGGAGCCGCGCAGCATGGGGCCCGTGAAACCCAGCGCCAGGGCGCGTTCGGGCGAGACCACGCCGACATCGACCAGGCGCTGCTTCCAGATGCGATTGTCCGTCAGCAGGACTTCGTATTCGTCGACACAGGCCGGGAAGCGGTTGGTGAAGTCTTCGATGAAATCCAGCAGCGAGCCCGAACGCGATTCGTTCATGGCGCGCAGTTCCTTGTCGGAACGGTACTTGGAGCCCTTGTACTGCGGCATGGTGTCGGGCAGGTCGCGGTACACGCCGCCGGGACGGTAATAGGCCGCATGCATGCGCGCGCCCGAAACCGCCTCGTAGCAGTCCATCAGGTCTTCGCGCTCGCGGAAGGCGTACAGGAACACGGCCATGGCACCCACGTCCAGCGCGTGCGAGCCCAGCGACATCAGGTGGTTCAGGATGCGCGTGATCTCGTCGAACATGACGCGGATGTACTGCGCGCGCAGCGGCACTTCGATGCCCAGCAGCCGTTCCACGGCCATGCAGTAGGCGTGCTCGTTGCACATCATGGACACGTAGTCCAGGCGGTCCATGTAGGGCAGCGTCTGCAGGAACGTGCGGGTTTCGGCCAGCTTTTCGGTGGCCCGGTGCAGCAGTCCGATGTGCGGGTCGGCCCGCTGGACGACTTCGCCGTCGAGTTCGAGCACCAGGCGCAACACCCCGTGCGCGGCCGGGTGCTGCGGGCCGAAGTTCAGGTTGTAATTCTGGATCTCTGCCATATCAGTACCGCTCTATTCCGTAGTGATCCTCGCGCACGACGCGCGGGGTGATCTCGCGCGGCTCGATCGTGACCGGTTGATAAATGACGCGCTTCTGTTCGGGGTCGTAGCGCATTTCCACGTGGCCGAAAATCGGGAAATCCTTGCGGAACGGATGGCCGATGAAGCCATAGTCCGTCAGGATGCGGCGCAGGTCGGGATGGCCTTCGAAGACGATGCCGAAAAGGTCGAAGGCTTCGCGCTCGTACCAGTTGACCGCGGGCCAGATGTCGACCAGCGAGGCAATCACCGGAAAGTCGTCGTCGGGCGTGTATGCCCGCACCCGCAGGCGCCAGTTGTGCGTCACCGACAGCAGGTGGATCACCACGGCGAAGCGCTGGGGATGCCGGGCATGGGACGCGTCGTAGGTGGGCGCCTTCCAGGCGGAAAAGTCGACCCCGCAGAGGTCGATGCAGGTTTCGAAGCGCAGACTGGCGTGGTCGCGCAGCACGCGGCAGGTTTCCACCCAGGCGTCGGCGGGCACCTGCAGCGTCAGTTCGCCCCGGTCCTCGGTCAGATCGGCCGAGGCCCCCAGGACCGCGCGCAGATTCGTGTCTAAAGTCTGTAGCCGTGTCATAGCGTTGTATCAGCGGTGTTGGACGGCGCCGGGCGGTGCCTAGCGGGCGATGGTGTTGGTCAGGCGGATCTTGTTCTGCATCTGCAGCAAGCCGTAGACCAGAGCTTCGGCCGTGGGCGGGCAGCCCGGCACGTAGACGTCCACCGGCACGATGCGGTCGCAGCCGCGCACGACGGAGTAGGAGTAGTGGTAATAGCCGCCGCCATTGGCACAGGACCCCATGGACACCACCCAGCGGGGTTCGGGCATCTGGTCGTAGACCTTGCGCAGGGCCGGGGCCATTTTGTTGCACAGCGTGCCGGCCACGATCATCAGGTCGGACTGGCGCGGGCTGGGGCGGAAAATGATGCCGAACTGATCCAGGTCGTAGCGCGCCGCGCCGGCGTGCATCATCTCGACCGCGCAACAGGCCAGGCCGAACGTCATGGGCCACAGCGAGCCCGTCTTTGCCCAGTTCAGGAACTTGTCCGCGCTGGTGGTGATGAAGCCTTTGTCCATGACACCTTCGATAGCCATGATGAACCCCCGTTTATTCCCAATCCAGCGCGCCGCGCCGCCATTCGTAGATGAAGCCGACCGTCAGCACGCCGAGGAAGATGGCGACCGTCCAGAAACCCACCATGCCCACCACGCCATTGGCCATGGCCCAGGGGAAGAGGAAGGCGATTTCCAGGTCGAACATGATGAACAGGATGGCCACCAGGTAGTAGCGCACGTCGAACTTCATGCGCGAATCGCCGAAGGTTTCGAAGCCGCATTCGTAGGCCGAGAGCTTTTCGGCGTCTGGCACGTTCCTGCCCAGCAGACGGCCCGCGCCCAGCAGGGCCGCGCCGATCAGCGTGGCGACGATGATGAAAAGCAGCACGGGAAAGTACTGTGCCAGATTCATGAGCAGCCCCTGTTCCAGAAGATCAAACTGTGGGATTGTAGCATTTCGACAAGCCCGATCGCCGGGAAAACCCGGGGTGGAAACATATTCGAGATCAAGAATTTCAGAAGATCACGGGATGCCTTTCAAGCACCTGAAAATGCACGTGTCTTCGTGCAGACCGAAGGACGGCGCGGGCACGCCCCGCGCAGGACGAAGCAGGCGCACTCTGCAAAAAAAGCCTGCCGCGCAAATGCGCGGCAGGCTTTTCGACCAGGTGGACTCTTGCTGTCTTCCAGCGTGAGACCACGGTATTACAGTGTGCGGGGATACTGGCCGTTGTCACCGATGGTCAGCAGGCCGGCGCTCTTGGCCTGGTTCAGCTCGTTCAGGACCTGGGCGCGGGTCAGTGCCTGATCACCGGCCTGCGATCCGGGATAGCTGGTTTGCTCGCCCACGACGACCAGGCCTTGGGATTGGGCCATGCGCAGCGCCTGGACGATATCCGCACGGGATTGCGTGCTGGGCGTCACGATTTCCGGATAGTTGGCCTGATCGGCCCGGGCGATGCCGGCAGAAGCAAGGCCCAGGGACAGCAGGGCGATGGAGGCAGCAGTGGCGACTTTCATGATGGTTTCCTTCAGTACAGGTGTTTGTGAAAGAACAGGATTCGCCGGTTTCACATTTGGCGAGTCATGTCCTGCTCTGATGGAAACAGTGTGCGCTTTTGCTGTACTGGGATAAACAGGGCTGAAGCTAATTCATTTTTCCATTTTTGGTAATAATCGGGTGTCACAAGAGGCGGCATTCATCCGTCATGGCCCAGAATGCAAAAAACCACCCCGAGGGGTGGTTTTTTGCATCGGGGACCGAAGTCCCCGCAGTTCGTGACGGCCCGGCGAACCGGGCCGCATCGCCAGCGTGGAC
>Ga0182792_1000104_pt1 | contig 80643 bp, 94 predicted proteins | sample Passage237B_FD_130497 | JGI IMG/M metagenome (GOLD analysis project Ga0182792, IMG submission 130497) | Cellulose adapted compost microbial communities from Newby Island Compost Facility, Milpitas, CA, USA - Passage2 37B (version 2) (version 2) ...
ATATCGGCTCGATGCCGGGCAAGATCATCCAGTCGATGCGCAAGGCCAAGACCTCGAACCCGCTGTTCCTGCTGGACGAGATCGACAAGATGGGCGCCGACTTCCGCGGCGATCCGTCCTCGGCGCTCCTCGAGGTGCTCGACCCCGAGCAGAACGCGACGTTCAACGACCACTATCTGGAGGTGGATTACGACCTCTCCAACGTGATGTTCATCACCACCGCGAATACACTCAATATTCCCGGGCCGCTGATGGACCGCATGGAGATCATCCGCATTGCCGGCTACACCGAGAACGAGAAGGTCGAGATCGCGCGCAAGCACCTGATCCCGAACACGCTCGCCAAGCACGGCCTGGCTTCCAAGGAATGGTCGATCGACGACGCGGCGCTGCTGCTGGTCATCCGCCGCTACACCCGCGAGGCGGGCGTGCGTAACCTTGAGCGTGAGCTGTCGACGCTCGCCCGCAAGGCGGTCAAGGAGCTGATGATCTCCAAGAAGAAGGTGATCCGCGTTACCGAAAAGACGGTCGAGGATTTCCTCGGCGTGCCGAAGTATCGCTATGGCGAGATCGAGAGCGAGGATCAGGTCGGCATCGTCACCGGCCTTGCCTGGACCGATGTCGGCGGCGAACTGTTGACCATCGAGGGCGTGATGATGCCCGGCAAGGGCAAGATGACCGTCACCGGCAACCTGCGTGACGTGATGAAGGAGTCGATCTCGGCGGCGGCGTCCTACGTGCGCTCGCGCGCGGTCGCCTTCGGCATCGAGCCGCCGCTGTTCGAGCGCCGCGACATCCACGTCCACGTTCCGGAGGGGGCGACCCCGAAGGATGGCCCCTCGGCGGGCGTCGCGATGGCCACCGCGATCATCTCGGTGATGACCGGCATTCCGGTTCGCCACGATGTCGCGATGACCGGCGAGATCACGCTGCGCGGCCGTGTGCTGCCGATCGGCGGCCTCAAGGAGAAGCTGCTGGCCGCCGCGCGCGGCGGCATCAAGACGGTGCTGATCCCCGAGGACAACGCCAAGGACCTGACCGAGATTCCCGACGCGATCAAGGCGGGGCTCGAGATCGTCCCGGTGGCGCGCATGGACGACGTCGTGGCCCGCGCCCTGACGCGCAAGCCGACGCCGATCATGTGGGAGGAGGACACCTCGCCGCCGCCACGCGATACCTCCGACGAGGGCTCGGGCCTGATGGCGCACTGACGCGCACCGAGCCTTCCCCCGGCCTTGCGACTAGAACCGGCGCCTGCGGGCGCCGGTTTTGTTTTGCGCGCGAGGCGCGCAAGCCCACAGGTCGCGATGGCTTGCAAGGGGAGGGGGTGCAACGCTAAAGAAAGGCGGCGCGTGGGCGGCTAGCTCAGCTGGTTAGAGCATCTCGTTTACACCGAGAGGGTCGGGAGTTCGAATCTCTCGCCGCCCACCATGCCCCCCGATCCCCATCCGCTTCGTGGGCCGGCGCCAGGACGTCGCGATTCCCCTCGCTCGCCCCTGTCGAGGCGCGCTGGCTTTGGAAACACGACAGTTGCGGGATGGTGCGGAACCAGCGCTGGCTGGGGGACTAGGATTCGAACCTAGACAGGCAGAGTCAGAGTCTGCAGTCCTACCATTAGACGATCCCCCAAATGATTTCAAAGACTTAGGTGGTCTTTTTTACAATCACTCAGGCAGCTTTTTTACAATCCCGTTCTCGGCGCGTTCTAGCCTGTCCCGGACCTGTCTGGCAAGGGCCTGCTGGTCGATATGTCGGGTATAGCGCTCCACCATGCCGGTGGACATGCCGATGGCCTTGCCGATTGTGGCGTTGTCGATCCCCAACATTTTGCGATCGCAGGCGGCCATAGCGCGCAGCCCATGCAGTTCCAAGCGAAAGCCCTTGAGGGCTGGCGTCTTGGCGAGGAAACGCATCAGCGAGGCGCGCAAGTGGTCTCCTGTCATCGCCTTGCCGGCGGGTGACACAATCCACGGCCCAGTTTCGCTGCACGACCAGGAGTCGATCTCCGATCTCTGATCCGACGTGAGCGGAAGGAAGTGTTCACGGTCGCGCAGCTTCCCGATCTTGAACAGGATTCCATCGCCAACGCGGTTCTTGCGGCCCATCTTGACCAAATCGGACCGGCGCTGGCCGGTGGCGCGGCCGAGATAGACCGCTCGGCGGATATGCTCAGGCGCGGAAGCGATCACCACGCGATAGGCGTCCTCCGGCCACGGTCGCGCGTTCTGCTCGTCCAGAATCTCGATTGGCTCAATCTCAATGGCCGGATTGCGCTCGCCGTAGCCGTGCTCGAGACCCCACGCCAGCAAGGTCCGCAGGACAGAAACCAGGTGGTTCGCCGCAACCGGTGTTTTCTCGTAGCCGGCGCGCAGCTTGAAGATACCATTCACGGTCAGGCCAGCGACGGGTAGGGCGCCCCACGCGGCTTCGATACGTCCAAGCTGGTGAGTGTAGTGGTCTCTCGTGCGCGGGCGCAGCTTTTCCCATTTTTTCGAGGATTTGTAGGCGGCTACCAGGGCGGCAAAGGTGCCGGCGCCAAGTTTGCCGGCGCTGCCGCGCGCCTTCTTAAGGCGCTCCCAAAACTCAGGGTCTCTCGGGTCTTTCCCGAGCGGGATAGGCTTCGGAGCAAATGCGGTCCCACGATTCGGAGACCAGTAATAGTAGGTCGCACGCTTGGTTTTGACGGCGTGGACGCCCTCAGGAAGCTGCACGGTCCCGCTTCCGCGCCGCCTTGGCATTGGCCCCCTCCGCAGCTATCGCGTAGGGGTCATCCTCCAACGCCTGCGGGGCGAGCGCAATAGCCTCATCTGTGATGACGGTTCCGTCAGGCGCGATACCGGTCACGCGCAGCCCGGCTGACTGCGCGGCCCGGATGCGGCGCGCGACGGAAGCCTGCGTGAACGGCAGCGCCCTGGTCATTGCTCTCCGGCCTCCTTGGTGGCTGGCGGGGCGGGGAGAGGCATCCAGTCTGTTGCGCTACCGTGATAGCTGACGCTGCTGCCGGCCTCGGTGCGATGGCCATGTGATGCGCAGCCGACCTCCATGCACCAAGTGCCATCACGCCAATCGCGCCAGCCGAGCAATACGAGCTGTCCGTGCGGCGCCTCGCTCACCGGCCTCCACGCCTTCGCAAGCGCGGCGGTGAGGGCCGACCTAGCAGCGGCATATATCGTGCTCTCTGGCGCGTTGACGCCGTACTGCATCATCTGCGCCGCAGCCGCCTCGACCATCTCGTCAGTTACTTGCATGGCTAATCCGTCCTCCGGCCGCCGCAACGAGCCTGCCACTTGTGTTCAAATCCGAACTGGTCGGCCAGCGCTTCACGCTCGTTAGCGAGCATGACCATCCACGATCCCCAGCCGGTTGCCCGCTCGAACTCCTTGTCGATCTCATCGACGCGGGCGTGCGCCTCATCCCTTGTCATTGGAATCCTCCGCCGCTGCGATCATGGCGCGGTAGTCGCGCTTAGCTGTTGCTGCGTATCGCTTTCGGCGTCGATCTGCGGCGATGTATGCTTTGATAATCGCGGGGGTCGGCTCTCTCGGCACCAGCACCATGTCTCCGAGGTCGGCGGAGAGGGCGGCTTGGGCCGCATCTCGACATTCATCCATTGTCAGCGCGTTGAATGTGATGTGGCGCATCGCCCGCGCCGCGTTCTCAATTGCTTGGGGTGTGGGTTTCACTTCTCGCTCCCTTCAAGCGCGGCGCGACCCGCCTCGGTGATGGAGGCTCGGCGGTGGAAGTATTTATCGTTTATCTCCAATAGGCCGAGGGCCGCCAAGGAAGACACTACCCGAAGCTGGTCTGGATAGACTTTGATGCTCCCGCCGAGGTCGCGGGCGATCTGGAGCGTAACGCGCTGCGCCTTACTCAGCTTCATGCTTCACCTCCTGCGCCAGCTTGCGGATGGCGGCGGCGCATTCCCGACGGACCTGCCGGTCGATATCGTCGTCATCCTCGTGCGTCGTATCTTCCGCCACATTCGCCGCCCGCTCGTATGCCTCGGCAAGCGCACGCTCGGCGCGGTTGCACTCAACGTTTGCAATCGTCATCTGGCGCTCAAGGTCGTGTCTGATCGCATCGACTTCCGCCTCCAACTCGCGGACGCGTGCTTCGGCGGCGAGAGCGCGCCGGACGAATGGAGATTGATCGCCGTCGAACCACATCGGCTTTAGGCCGACCTTATCTAACAGGCCCGCAGCGGCTTCACGCATCTCTGAGCGCCTAAGTGCCGACTGGCAATGGATGATCGCGCTAAGCCCAGCGTGGAGCGCGTCTCTTTCTTTACGCAACCGCGCGACAAGATCGTCAGTCATGGCGGGCTCCTGATTTCAAGCGCAAGTGGTTTTGTTTTGCGCACTCAGCCATCCCCTCGGGGTCGTTCATCGGCTGGTCCATCCATAGGAAGTCAACTAGGTTGACGCCTTCGACTACGCCGATGTTGAAGTCATCGGAACCGCGGCTACACCATCCAGCACGCACGGCATCTCTATGCGTCGTGTGTCGAATTCCATCCCAGCTATATACGCACTCGAAGCCATGCTCTTGGTTGCCGACGATAGACGGTTCGATGACGATGTATTCGCGCTTGTTAGCCATTTGACCGCCCTCCGTTGAGCGCGGCGCGGGCCACGTCGCTCAAATCGCGTCGATCGAACGCAGGTCCATGCGGATGCGGCTTGTAGATTTCCGGGTTGGCGTAGAACGCGAGCGCTTTACGCAGCCTCTCTACCTCGCCAGCCGGTGCCGGTGATGGAGGGGCGGTGTAGAGGGGAGTGCACTCGTAAACGCCACTGTCGCCAGTTGGCTTGTGATGCAGATAGACCGTGCCGCCGTCAGCATACGTTACTCGCCACGCCACCGGCTCCTGCGCCTCCCGGCGCGAGGCGAGATAGGAGAGGATGCGTTCGGCTTTGACGACGGCAGGTGGAATGCTGTGCGCGGTACAGCGGTCTGCTGTCGCTCGCGCCTCATCCGCAGACAACCCGTCCTTTAGACCGGCCTCAATCATTGATTTATGAAAACAGAACACATCGGGATCGATAATCCGCGCGATTGCCTCGGCGTCGGTGGTGCATGTGGTCATGATGCGGCTCCCGCAAGGATCATGTGCCCGATGACTTCCGCCATCGCAGGCGGGTTGCTGTCACCAAGTGCCTCTATTCGTTCTCGGCGCTCATGCACGTCCTCTGCGCGCCAAGCATCCAGATCGAAAGACGGGATGGAATCCGGGTCCCAATCACCTCGGGTAGCTGCTGACCTCTTGACGCGCTCAATCGCGGATGGTCCCGCCTGCCAGGCGACCTCCAATCGCGGCAGGCTGGTGCAGGCAAGAATGTACACTCGCCGCCGCGGATAAGGCGCACCAACGTCGCAAGCGCCGAACTCAAATCGGGCGCTGTGATAGCCAGCCTGCGAAAGGTGTCGATGGACCTTGGCTTCCCACGCTGCGTTACCCGGCGGCTGCTCCACGACAAACCATTCGACGCCGGCGTCGAGCCCGGCGCATAGCATGTAGGGCCACAGGCTATGACCTGTGCGCTTACCGTGGATTGCGGCTGCGACGCTGGTTTGCTGGCAGGGCGGTCCGCCGATGATGAGATCAGCGGCGATAGCAGGCATGGTGCGGATGTCGTCATAGATGTGCGTCTCAGAAATGCGTTGAAGCTCTTGTCGGCGGCGCTCGTTGCTTTCGCACAGCGCAACGATTTCAAACGGTCCGGCCCGGCGAAGCCCGATAGAGTGGAAGCCGAGGCAGGAAAACACGTCTAAGACTCGCATCACCGCCTCCCGCTTGCGAGCCGGTCAAGGCGCTCGATCTCTGCGACGATCAGCGCGCCGGCCTTGACCAGATTGCGGCGGCGGTCCTTCGGCTTCCACCAGTCGCGGGACCAAGGCCAAAACAGGTCGCGAATATCTTTCCAGCGGCCATGGATATAAATGGCCTCATCCGCTGGTGTCCCGGACAGAGCGTAGCAGGCAGCCGCGCACGCCATTTCAGCGCGCTCGTGCTCGTCATCGTGCTCCGGCGTCCAGCCTTCGACCTCGATCTGACGACGGCGCTCGGCTGCGACATCGGCAATGGCTTCTGACGGCCCAAGAGCTTTCTCGGGTACAATCGGCGCAGATTGGCCGGACAACATGGAGCTACCGGGCGTCTGCGAGGCTCCAACTTCAATCCCGGTTTGGCCTTCTTGTTTGCCCGATATTGCGTTCGGTGCCGACGCTCCCCTTACCGCGTCCGTAAGGGCGGAAGGCTGGCCTCCGTGGCCGCCGTCAGAACTCTGAATCTCTATCGCTGCCATGATGCGCTGCTCGTAGTCGGCTTGCGCGGCGGATTTGGCGGCGTCGAGAGATTCGGTTTTATTCCACACCGGCTGCCTGAACAGGAACCAGCCGCTGCCATCAGCAGTATTCTCGCGAGCGATGTAGCGACCGAGCGTCGTGTCGGCCCACCATGCACCTTTAACGACGGGATCGTCTCCGCCGCTCGATTGACGCCACTCCAACTCCTTCACCCGCACGACCCGCTCGCGCTGCTGCGCGGAGAGGGCCGCGTAGTATTCATCGACAGCAAAGATTGCGCGGTTCATAGCTTGGAAGGCTTCACGACATCTTTCGGATTCCGTCGAGTGCTCTGAAACGGATTGCATGTCGTCTTCGGCAGCGAATTTCGCAGCCAGATCAGCAGACCGATTCATCCGCAGGCGATATTCGGTTCGGATGCTGTTTAGCGGTTGATATAGAGTTTCGGGCGTCATTCACCCCTCCATCTCGGCAGTCGCGCGAAGGGCGGCGGCGATCAGCGCCATCGTTTTTCTTGACGCCGAGATATCCACAAGCGCTTTCCACCCACGACGATCAATGTCGTCCGCAAGCGCCAGCAGTTCGTCACGCTTTGTCATTGGTGGACTCGCGGTAGGAGTTGAGGGCGCTGTCGATCTGGATATGCAGACCGATGGTGTTCGGCGCGCCGTTCAGCGCGTCGCGCGCTTCTTTCAACGCCTCCGCCAAAGCCTCGACGATATCGGCGCGGATGTATTCTCTAGCGCGAATTTCATTGATGAACTTTCGCGGCGACCATCCGCTCGCCGTGCCGCCCCACGCCCAAATCCTCGCCGGCATCTTGCTCTCAGCCGATAGGCGATCATTGCGTATCCGACATCCGACACGAAGACACATCTGATCTTCGCACAACGTTTCGTCGCGCTCGTAGCAGGTCATCCCCTTAGCCATGATCCACCTCGCTCTTGCTGGCGGCGATCAGGGCGTTTGGTCTGAGCGAGTTTGGTAACGGATACGGCTCGGACTTGCTCTCAGATGGATTCCAGCAAGTCGTTTCACCGACTTGTACCCGCTCAGCCTCACCAAGAAATCTTGCCGTGTCGGGGAATCGTTCGCGTAGATGATCTGGCATCGTTGAGCCCGACCACAGGTCGAAGGTGGTTATGCGTTGACCGGCGTAGGCAGACGGCTCGATATATTCGATATCGAAGCGGCGGCCCGCCATGCCGCGCATTGATCCTGATGTACGATTGCCGGGACCATAGACGTGTCCGTCGATAATCGTCATTGTGCGGTGATCTTTCTCGTATCGCTTTTCTTCCTCAACCCAATAGTTGCAATACCAGCAGAGCCGACGCTCCATCATCTGCGTGTATGACGGCTCGTAATAGGTGTTGCGACCCTCGTTCCCGCATTTGACGCAGGTGTATCGGTAATAGGTCTTGTCGGACTTCCACGTCGTTTCAATCGGCGTAAGGCCGGCCATCTTGCTCGCGGTGTCAGACATGATCGGCCTCGCGGTAAGCCCTAAGGGCCGCATCGATGATCGACAGTGTACCGGCGCCGCTATCCTTGATGCCGAGCCGATCTTGCAGGATGGACACCTGCACGCGCGCCTCTTCAAGAGCCTCGGCCATTTCATGCAGGATGCTGCCGTTCGGTTGGATGTGCGCTTGCGCGATCATGCCGCGCTCCTTCGCAAGTAATTGACCGCTGAAATGCCCATTTCGCGTTCAAGAAAATCGATCACGTTCGGGCAGGGCGGACCGCCATCGTTGTCGATGGCGTCGTAAACGAGTTGAGCAACATCGTGTGTGACCTCGCGGCAGTATCCTTCATCGGGATCGGCCTCGATCACGCGGACGACAACGCCGCTATATTCATCACCAGCAATGTCATCCACGACTTCACGCAGCGAGTTCTTGTCGGTGTCGGTCTCGCGAAAAGCCTGTCCGATGTTCGGGCTGTAGCGGACTTCCACGAAGTAGATTGCGCTCATGTCACGCTCCCGCGCCGATAGCCGCCCAAACAGCAACCATGGCGATGAAAAGAATGATGGAGACAAGTTCGGCTAAGCCGGCGATGGAGAGGGCGCGGAGGATGGTCATGACGCGGCCTCGGCCTTGGCGATGGTCGCCTTCACGACGTGCAACACGTTGACACCATGTCCGCGCTGCGGCGAGTTGGCCCACTGCTTGTCGCACCATTCGAGCGCCGGCAGCGCCATCTGGAGCGCCGCCAGCAACTCCGGCGCGGCCGCGATCAGGCGGGCGTTGGCCGTGCTCAAGCACTGCGCGATAAGATCGCCGGTCGGTCCGTACACGTTGAAAGCGGACAGTTCATTGCCACCCGTCCGCCACGGCCCCGGCGTGTGCTTGCTCTGTGCCATCACGCGGCCCTCCGAGAGGGCTTGCGGATGGACTTGCGGGCGGGCGCTTTCCGGGCGAGTTTTGGTGCAGCCTTCTTGACAGGAGTAGGGCGCTTGACGGTCTGCATGATGGGTTTCATGAACGCGGGCAGACCAATGGACGGCATCACCGTTCGCATCGGCATCAGAACGCCGAATGCTTCGCCGTGATTTGGGAACATGACCAGGGCGGGGTCGAGGTCGTTGAAGGCTGCGACTTGGATCGGCCCCACCTTGTCGCCGCTTAAAATGCCAGCGATCTTGCCAAAAGAGCCAAGATAACCGCCGTTGAAGCTCGCGACAGACGGAGGGGCCTCTATTGCCGCGCTCTTGAGGATCGGCGCCAACACCCGAGGCCAATCGGGATACGTGTCGTCGATGATCGATGACGAGGTACCCCGATAAGTATCGAACGACACCACGCCGTCAGCGTCGATTGTGATTTCGCAGCCGATGTTTTTTGCGGCCTTCGCGCACTGCCGTGCGGTGGCATTGTCCATTTTCACAATGGACGCTGTCTTGCAGTGCCCGGCGAGGTCGTGGATGGCGATCAACCTGTGCCCATCGGTCCCGACGAGAACCGCGCCGCCGTCCGGGTGAGGTTGGATGTAGACGCCATGCAGGTAATAGCGGAACTCGTCCCGGCTCACACATTCCAGACACGCGAGAAACTTCCTCGCGTTGACCTTCGCTCTTGCCGCCTTTGCCATGCCGTCCTCCGTGGTGTGTGGAGGATGTCTAGCACGCTATAGCGTGCCTGTAAAGCACGAAAACGCTATAGCGTGTTTTTTCTTCCCGCCCGCTCCGGGGTGTGGTAGGGGAGGGTGCCCGGGTAAGGCCGGCGGGGGCGGTTGGGTTGGCTGCCCGCTGCCCCGGTCAACCCAGCGGGCATGAAAAAGCCCCGCGATGGGCGGGGCTACTTCCGAAACAACTTGGCCGACAAGCCGGACTGGCGGATCATGGATTTGAGCGTCCCGGTCGGGATATTATCGCCCATGTGATGGGCGGCGACATCGACAAAACGAACGTTCCCGCCGTAACTGCCACGATACCTAACGTGACTGCCGCCGGTCCGATTGTGCTCGATAAACCCGTAGCTTAGCAGAATATCGATGAATTCCCGATAAGTACAGATCAGGCGGGGCACGGAAGCGGGAACTCACGGGTTTCCGTGGCATCCCGCTTCTTCCGGCCGAACAGCGCCGAGACGATGAACGGCCAGGTCCATCGGATTCGCGAGAAGAACGGCACGCGCCGGCGCAAAAGCTGGGTCCTCGTCGGCTCATCTTCACGCATTGCATCCGCAATATACGATTCAATTGCCCCAGCGAGGGTGCTTCGTACCTCTTTGAACGAGGCGCCGGAAACAGCGATATCGAGATCGAGGCAAATCGCTTCCCATGCCCCGTCCCGTCCTCGGGCGACGCAGATCAGCTCCACTGCCATGTTATCCTCCGCAGGCCAAAGGCCTTCAACGCTCGGAATATCGTGGATAACTGTGGCAAGTGCAAGTAAACACTCCGTAGCAGCCGTCATAGGAATCGTGTCCTTGACTCGCGGGCGCGGTCAGGCGCCGCTCGCACGAAGGGCTAGAAGCAAGTCGTAGAGTTGCCGGACCTGGTACAGGTGACGGGCGCTGACGCCCTCCACGCTGCGGATGCTGCGGATTCCTGCGCGGAAACAGATCGGTTAGCCAGCATTCGCCGCTGCTCTTCAGCAACCATCCGTGAGTGTATCTCGGAAGCAGCCTGTTCGCCCTCCGCGTATGTCATTGCTCCAGTGTCAACGCGCTCAGCAACGACCATGAGTGACGTTATCTCTTGGTCGAGAAGATCGGGAAATGGGAGTTGCGACTTGTAGAGGGCGAACGCTTCGCCTCGGCACTTCATCCGATCAAGCATCTGGCCCTTGATTTTCTTGTATTTCAGATCGCAATCAGCAAGCATTCTGTCGGCGCTTGCCTTAACGGCCGCGAACTCTTCTTGGCGTTTCTTCTGCGCGATTATCCCGCAGCCCGCGACCGACATTGATAGCGATATCACAATCGCGGCCTTAATAGCCGACCCGACCCGCATAATATCCTCCCAGCCCTAGTTGCCCCGGATTTTCCACAAATTGCAGCCGTGGTGCAATTCGTCTTTTTGGTGTGCAGCCTAAGACTTCCGCAAGATGGCGCCTAGGCTGGCAATCAGTTCACCTACTCGTCTGCGGTCGGCGCTGCTTAGGCCGGCCACGGGGCGGAGCGCCTCCACAATCTGTCTCGCCGGGTCTGGCTCGAACGACGCTTCCAGCCGCGCCAGAATCTCGGCGTTCATGCTGCGCCCACTGTCAATCCGAGCGTGCGCCAGCTTCGCCTTGAGTTCCTTCGGTATCCGCAAATTATGGCGGTCGTCCGGTTCCTTCATGATGCGTTGTATGGCGTAAACCATAAAACGTCGGAATGGTGCAAAATTGGTTGATATGTGCCAACGATGTGCCATCGGCGGGGTCTAGCGCCCAAAATGGTTGACATGGCGGCGGGGCGAATGTTCCTATTATGTTCTGAGTAGAAGCGTGAGGGGGCAAACATTGTGGCAGGTGCAAGCGATGACGACCCCGGCGCCGCGAGAGGCGGTTGCCGCGGCGGGATATATGAAATGCTTGCTATGTACGACCAGTGGCGCCGGCTCCCGGCGGATCGGCGTCGGATGGCTTTGGATTATCTAGCCTATCTTTCAACACGCTCAAAAACCGGCGCGCCTCGGCCTTCAACTTCGGATCAAGGCCCGCCACGGCCAGCATAAATTCTTCGTCTTCCGATGTTTTTTCATGGCCGGTGAGAATGTACATGGCCGGGCTGGGGCCAAGAACCTGCAATATTTTGATGAAGCGGTCCAAAGTCGGACGCTTACCATTCTTGAGCATCTGCTGGACGTAGTTCGGTCCGCAGCCGGCAGCCTGGCTGATTTCCTTCATGACCCGGCCATCGTCTTTGATGGCCTTCGCGAAGCGTGGGTACCAGTCCTCTAACATGCTGCATCGCTTAGCATAATCACGCCTTCGCGTGTTGCACGTTATAGCGTGTTGACATGACACGCTATAGCGTGTTATGAGGTTGCACCATGAAGCGCGACCTCATTACCGACATCGAAAAATTCATGAAGGCGAACGGCATCGGTCCGCATCGCTTCGGCATCCTCGCTGTGAAGAACGGCAGACTTGTTGAGCGCTTGCGCGCCGGACGCCGCATCTGGCCGGAAACTGAGCAGCAAATACGCGATTTCATGCGCTCCCACTCCACCCCGGAGCGCGCCTCATGACCCGCGCAGCAACTCATGCGTCCACTTCAGCATCTCCATCGCAGCAATCGGCTGCGACGGATACTCGCGGACCGTCTCATACATCCGCTGCACCTCTGCGTCGAAGCGCTGGGGAAAGGCTTTATCTGATTCACCTAGCGCACGAGCTAATGCGACGAAAAGGGCTGCGATCCCCAAGTTCGTCTGCATTTGATGATCTAATGGCATCCGATCCTCCCGTCATTGTTATTGACGGCAAAGCCTACGACCTCTCCGGCCGCAAGTGGAGTCGGTCGGGCAGGTTGCCCGCCATCCTTGCCTGGCTCCTTATCCTCTCCATGGCCGCCATCGTCATCGCCACGCTGCTGAGCGGGGTGTGGTCATGAGCGGCCCCTTCGCATTCAGCGCTTTTCTTTATCTCTGCGCAGTCGGCGCGATCTTCATCGCCGCCGGCATCATCGATTGGGTGATGTCATGACCGCCCGCATAATCCCGTTCCTCCCCGCGCACGAAGCTGGTGGTGGCTCGTGCGCCAACTTGGCGAGCGGTGCCGCGTGCCGGCCCGCCGCCATTCCTTATTCTGCATGGGGTCCAAGCAACCGCTTCGACAAACTGTTCGACCCCGTGAAGTTCAACGACGCGCTGTACGAGCGCGAGATTGAGGTTGTTCGGGAGGCGATCAGCAATGGTTAGCGCGGCCGCAGACGGGGGCATTGTCCACGACCGCGCTGTGACGCGCGAAGGGGCACCCGCGCGTTTCCCGATTATCCTGCTTCGCGGCGTGCCGCTGCTGCGTTCTGCACGCGGCCTGCATTGGTATTCGTCGCCTGCATGTCCTGAAATCTCTTTGCCTGTTCGTCGTCCGCGTTGGCGCGCAGACGGCCGAGCAATCCTTGCGCCGCTTTGGCGAGCGGCTGCCATGTATCGGTTTCACAGTCGATAGGTGTGTTCTTCAACTCCATGTGCAGCAACTTGCAACATGGAGATTCCAAAATGGCGGAAAAGGCGTCCGGTAAGATGAGTATCATCGAAGTAAACTGGCAGAACGAGATCGGCGCTATTGCCGGTCCTTATGACGGCAACCGCAAAGGTTGGCTGTCTCGTGCTGCCCGTCGCGCCAACGTCACCTATCGCACCGTTAAGTCTCTCTACTACGGGGAGAGCACAAACCCGCGCCACAGCGTTGCCACAAGCATCCTTAGCGCAGCCGAAAAAGCACGAATTGAGGAAGCCCAACGCGATGCGAGCCACCTTTCGCAAATTTACTATCGACGTGCTGAAGCGCTTGCCGCGATCGATGCGGATTTTCATCGGCCAGAGATTGATGCGCTCGTCGAGGCGGCGCGCATCCTTGGCGGTGGAGATTGCGCCGGAGCTGATCGGGGAGGTGATGTGAAGTGACCAGCATCGCACTAAAATTCCACCTTGAGCATAAGGCGCGCCTTCGTCGCATCGAAGAAGCGGCGAGGCGCCATCAAGCCTCGAAGGTCGCCAAGGCGACGGTCGCAACCGTCCATGACATCGCGCAGGAGCGCATCCGGCGCGATTACGAGACGGCAAACAAGGTGCTGCCATATCTCCCGCTTGTGACGCGCATCAAGCGCGCTGTTGCTACAGAGTTCGGAATCACCGCTGGCCAGCTTGTCGGGCACGACCGCAAGGCAATCTACAGCGTCGCCCGCCATGTCTGCGTCGGGATCATCTTCGAGATGACCACCATGTCTTACCCGGCGGTCGCGCGACGCATGGGCGGCCGGGATCACACGACAATCCTCAGCTCACACAAGCGGGCGCAAGCCCTCTTTGCCGAAGAGGCTATTCGCAATCGTGTCGATCAGATCAAGAAAGGGCTGCAATGAGCCTGACACCAGAGCGCGACAGCGACATTCTCACGCAAACGACTTGCCCGCTCGAGTTGTTGGAAGGTCGTAAGGACGACGGCGCCAAGGACCCTTGGCATCTGGCGCCGTGGGATGCGTTCCGTGCCATTGTCATGGTGCTTCGTTTTGGTGCCAACAAATATGCTCCGCGCAATTGGGAGCGCGGCATGGCGTGGTCGCGCCTGTTCTCAGCAACTCAGCGTCATCTAACAGCTTGGTGGGAAGGCGAGAAGGCCGACCCCGAAACGGGCATGTCACACATCTGGCACGCTGGCTGCTGCGTCGCATTCCTCATTGCATTTGAGATACGCGGGATTGGTCAGGACGACAGGCCGATTGCCGGCGAGCTTGAGGGGAGGGGGTTGTGACCTGCATTCTTGGCATCGACCCCGGCCTGTCCGGCGCCGTCGCATTCTATTTCACCGATGCGCCGTCGCGCGTCGCGGTCGAAGATATGCCGGTCGCCGGCAAGATGGTGTCGGCGCCGCTCCTGTCCGACCTGATCCGTCGCTACGGCCCGGCCATCGCTGTGGTGGAAAGCGTCGGCTCGCGCCCGGGGCAGGGTGTTTCATCGACCTTTCGCTTCGGCACTGCCTACGGGATCGCGCAAGGCGTGATCGGCGCGCTGCAAATCCCGGTCGAGTTCGTCTCGCCACAACGCTGGAAAAAGCACTTTCGCCTGAACGGCGACAAGGACCTGTCGCGCTCCAAGGCACAGCAACTATTCCCGGCGTGCGCCACGTCCTTCTCGCGCGTCAAGGACCATGGCCGCGCCGAAGCGGCGCTGATCGCGAAGTACGGCGCAGAGACATTGTTTCCTCATTCATCGCAGGCCGCAGCATGACCTTCATCAAGCACCATTCGCCTTCGTCGCTCAACCTCTTCTGCGCCAGCCCGGCGATGTACGTCCTGGAAAAAGTCATCGGCGTTCGTCAGGCTGTCGGCGCGCCCGCGCATCGCGGCACGGGCGTCGAGGAAGGCGTGACGCACGGGCTTCTCAACCCAAATGCGTCTTTGGCCGATTGCGTCACGGCAGCATTCAGGAAATACGACACGGTTTCTGCGCTGTCAGGCGACGCTCGCCGTCAGGATTACCGCGCGACGATCCCGGCCATGGTCGAACAGGCGCTTACTGAGTTGCGACCCTACGGCGTGCCGAGCCGGACGCAGGGTTTCATCGAATGGAAACCCGAGGGGTTAGCGCTGCCGATTGTCGGATACTTCGACTACGAGTGGTCGCAGCACGGTATCATTGTCGATCTCAAGACGACCGAAAAGCTGCCATCACAGAACAAGGTGCCGCACGCGCGTCAGGTCGCGCTCTATGCCTCGTCCGACAACATGGACGGGCGATTGACATACGTCACCCCGAAGAAGTCGGCCACCTACCGCGTCGAGAATATCCGCGAGCACCGCAACGCGTTGCATCAGATCGCGCTTCGTGTCGAAAAATTTCTATCGCTATCGGACGACCCCGAGTTCTTCAAGTCGATCATCGTGCCCGATCTGGAGTCGTTTTATTGGGGCGGCCCGAACCGTCAGCTCGCATTCGAACATTGGAAAATCTGAAATCCCGCAAGGGTTGGCAACGCATCTGGCCTGATAGGTGCTTTTGTTGAAGAAGGAGAAGCCACATGGCTCTCGGATTGTCTACCGGTGGAAGTGGCGGCGACATCAAGCCGTTCGTGAAATACGACGCCAAGGCTGGCCGGCTGTTTCGTGCTGATCGTCACCAGCAGAGCGATGGTACCTATGCGTCGGAAACGACGGAGATCACCGACGCCGCTCAAATGGTTATGGACCTTGCCAACATTCGTGTTGGCTGGATTCACTATTCCAGCCAAGGCCCCGTTCGCCGCCTTGTTGTTCTCGGCAAAGAGGCGATCCCGCCGCGCCCGGAGGATAAAGGCGCCGATGGCAAGCCGGTGTTCAAGCAGGGTTTCGAGGTCGATCTGCTGCTGAACAAGGAGGCCAACGGCGGCAACTCCGCGCCGCGCGTGCTCGGATCGGCGGCCGGCTGCGTCATCGAAGCGATGGACTCCCTGCACGATGCCTATACGACGGCTGCGGAGGCGAAGGCCGGCAAGCTGCCCATCGTCAAGATCGCCGGCGTCTCTCCTGTCAAATCCGGGCAATCCACCAACTACAAACCGAACTTCGCCATCGTTGGCTGGATCGACCGGCCGGCAGCGCTCAACGAGGGAGCCACCGCAACGACGCCGACGCAATCCGCGCCTGCGACAGGATCAACCGTAGTGGCGCCGCCGTCGCAGCCGGCTCAGGTGCCGCAGCAGGCCGCGATTGCTGACGCGAGCGATTTTGGCTGATCCCATCAATCGACCCGACAACGTGACCGGACCCGCTGCGGCCCGGTCACTCTACCAGATCGCCGCGTAACGAGTAGAGGCCAGGAACAGATAGCCGGATAGTGGACGACGTGGGGCACACATCTACAGCGACCGTGACGCCGATGTACCAGCCGGACATCGAGGCGATGACGCGCCACGTCGAACACCTGTTCGGCGGCGCGCCCGCTGGCATGGTCGAACTGGCGTGGACCGACACTTCCCCCGACGACTCCGGCCGCTACCGTCTCCGCCACGCGCAGCTTTTCAGCACCAACAACCTGTCCGATCTCGTTGCCGAGGCGGCGCGGCTCAACGCGACGCCGATGTGCAACGTCTATATCGGCGCCGCGCTGCGTCACCCCGACACGCCACCATTCGGGCGCGCCAAGGACCACGACGCCTGCACCCTGACGGCAGCCTATGTGGATTTGGACGACCCCGGCGCCGCGACGGCGGCCAAGGACATTTATAAGGCGCTCAAGCCGACACTGGTCGTCGTCACCGGCCGCGAGCCGCACACCCGCGCGCAGCTTTGGTGGCGGCTCGACCAGCCAATGACCGACGCTGCACAGTGGCCCGAGTTGCTGAAGTCGATGGCGACCGCAATGGGCGCCGACACCAGCGTGACCAATCCATCACGCGTCATGCGCCTCGCCGGCACCGTGGCGTGGCCGGTCAAGCCCGGCCGCACCATTGAGCAGACCGGCATTGTGCCGCTCAGGGAGCCTGGTCAGGAGTCCTATTCTTTCGACGCGCTATCCTCCGCCTTCCCGACGCAACCAGCACCAGTGCCCGCCGCTGCGGCCCCTGCACCCGTCCGCATGGCGGCCGCGCTGAACGCAGCCAAGCCGACGGCGGATCGCTCGACCTTCTTCCGCCAGGTCAACGATCTGGCGCTGCGCAATGCGTCGTCATGGGTGCCCACAGTGTTCGGCGGCGCCGCCAAGTTTCAGCCTGGCACCGGTGCGTGGCGGATATCGTCCAAGGAACTCGGCCGCCACCTCGAGGAAGATTTGTCCATCGCGCCAACCGGAATTGTGGACTTTGGCGTCCACGACATGGGCGACGCGCGTCAGGGCAAGCGCACCCCGGTCGATATCGTCATCGAGCACGGCGGCGCGCCTGACGCCAAAGCGGCAGCGTTCTGGTTGTGCGAGCAGATTGGCGTGAAGCCGGAGGCGGTCGGGTGGCAGGAGGCGCATCCCGAACCCGCTACGTCACAATCGGTCGCAGAGGCCATCAGCAACGACTTTGCGCCTGCCGATGATATTTACGAGACCTTATCGCTTGCAGATATTGACGCACTACCGCCGCCATCATGGCTGGTCGAAGGATTGGTCCCGGAAAAAGGACTGACTTTCATTTACGGCAAGCCGGGCAAGGGCAAGTCGTTCATCTCGCTCGACATGGCGCTACGCATTGCACATGGCTTTGATTGGCACGGCAAGGAGTGTAAGCAGGGCGGTGTGCTGTATATCGCCGGTGAGGGCAAGGGCGGATATCGTAATCGCGTCCACGGCTGGCACCTTAAACATGGCTTGGTGGCCGATTGCGGCCCGTTCCGCCTATTGCCGCGCGCGGTGAATTTCATGAAGCTGGACGAGGTTGCAAAACTCGTCCGCACTGTTAAGGCCGTCGTAGGCGATGCACGCCTGGTGGTGGTCGATACCGTCGCCCGCGTACTCCCCGGCGCCGAGGAAAACGCCTCAAAGGAAATGGGTCTGTTCGTCGCCGCGTGCGATGCGATCAAGGACGCCTGTGGCGTCGCCGTGATCGGCGTCCATCACAGTGGCAAGGACGAAGATCGAGGCATGCGCGGCTCGACTGCGCTTGAAGGCGCCGGCGACTGCGTACTGCATCTCAAGCGCGACGATGACAGCAAAATCGTGTCAGTTCTCACAGAGAAGCAAAAAGATGGCGAGGAAGCTCCGCCGCTCTATCTAAAGCTTGAAGTGGTAGAATGGTTGGACGGCCTAAAGCAGGCGTCCACCCTGGTCCCCGAGGTAGCCTCATCGGCACCCGATAAGTCTGTTCTCGACAAGCCAGCCTGCCGAAGAATCCTCGATGAGGTTCGGCGCGCATGGGCCGCTGGCAAGCCATGGTCGAACGCTCCTCAGACGAAGCGTGACGGTCGATATCTCCCGTATTGGATGACGAAAGAAACTGGTTGCTCGGCCGACGAGGCCGAAAGGTTGATCATGGATTGGCTGACGAATGACGTGTTGTCGGTCGAACAGGCCAACTCGGATCGCAAGATTAAGGGTCTCAAGGTGATCGGAAGCATCGATTAGAGGGTCACGGAAGTCTACGGAAGTTCACGGAAGTCGGTAGCTAACCCATTGAAATCATTGGATGCGTGTTTACGGAAGTCTTACGGAAGTCTACGGAAGTCAGGGGTCTAAGTCATTGAAATCATTGTACGGAAGTCTACGGAAGTTCACGGAGGTAAGTCACCCTCTCCCGTAGGGAGAGGGGCGCTAGGGCGCCCTCTCCCGTAACGGTCGAGGACTTGGAGCATCGAACGATGGCACGAACGAAACTTTCCACCGTCACCAGCGACCGCCCTGCGATGGCATGGGCGGCGACAAACGGGATGTACATCGCAGGCCGGGCCTACATCGACGGCGCGGATCAGGCGGCGGTCGAGATGGAGGCGAAATGGGGATGCGACCGGCTGCGGCTGCTGGTCGGTCCCGAGCTGCGCGAGAAATTCGACCGCCAGCGCTATCTGTTCAACCAGGCAATCTGGCGCGGCGATCTGGAAGCGGTACGCCGGGAGTCCGGGCGGATGGTCAACGCATGGCAGGCACTCGACCGTGCGGCGACCGCTGACGGCAAGCAGATGCTCGATCCGCAGGTGTGGGAAATCCCGCTGATCGATCCGGGCATGCCAGACGACCCGGAACGTGCGGCCTACGTCGCCGCCATCGTGCCGGACGCGGCTTGCGCTGGCCGTGTCGTGGCCGATGGCCGCAAGGTCGTGGTCTACACGCTCGAGGAAATTGGGCGGCTGCTAGCGAACTATCCGCAGATCGCCAAGGCCAAGGCGGTATTCCCAGGTGCCGAAATCGTGGCGGTGCGGAGGTCGGTCGATGATCCACTCGACGCCATCGATGACACCGATAAGCCGCTCAACGACCCAATCGGGTTCTGAACCAAGTGACCGGCGTACGCTGGACCCGCGAGGCGGTCCGACTGAAGCGAGGGGTAGTTTCGATCATGGTGGGGCGGCCGAGGAAGCGAGGTAAGCGGGAGCCGAACGGGCGCGTAGCGCGGACCTATGTCAGCCCGAAGGCGCAGGTTGCCGCGCAGCCGCACCGGCGCGGCGTTGTCGCTGCGCTGCGGGATCGCGAGGAAGCAGGAACCGAGTTTGGGCGGATGATGCTGCGCGGGGCGATCTCGCCAGCCCAATACGAGGCTGGGCGGCTCTATGCGCTTCTGGTTGATCAGTTCCGGGTTGTGAAGGGCTATCCGCCATTCCATCCGCGCGGGATTGATCTGCTCGGGCCTGGCGGGCGGTCTGTCCGCGAGCCATCGCCCGAGACCGTGCAGGCGGTGACGGATCGGTACAACGCGGCCTTTGAGGCATGCCGGGAGGCTGGAAATCGAGCTCAGATCGCAGTGAAGGACCATGCCGTGCTCGACCGTCGGGTTTCAGACTTCGAGTCTCGCGACCTGTTGAAAGCTGGGCTCAACAAGCTTATCGCGCATTTTAGGCTTGACGAGACTCTGCAAATCAGTTCTCGTCAGAAATAGAAGCTGAGAAGTTATGCCCGCCCGGTCTTGCCGTGGCGGGTTTTGTGATTCAGGGTAGCGGCATGAGCGATTACGGGCACCCGGAGCCGACCCGGCTTGTGAAGGTGCATTTGCCCGGAGAGGCGCTTTGGGCCGAGCCGCTCGGTCTCCAAGACGGGAAGCTTGTCGCCCGCATCTACAGTGAGCCAGTTGCTACCAGCTTCCACGGCTACCGCCATGGCGAGGTAGTCGCATTCGATGACGACTATGGCTGGCGGGCGCCATCCAAGACGCTGAACTAATTCCGTCCTCGGAATATCGAGGGCGCATTCCTGTCGGAGGTTAAGATGGCCGAGAATCAAGTGCCTAATCTCGACGCTTCCGATGAAGCAGATACCAACATGGCTTTGGTGTCCGCAGACTACGACGAGTTCAAGCCGTGGACGTTGCGCGGTTTCAGGGTCGATTGGCGCGGTGGTGCCGCAACATTCGATACATTGGATCGCGCTCTCGATTATGCCAACAAGCGCTCCGCAAACGTGATGATCCTGTCGTCTGTTGATAATTACAAGGCCGACGAAAAGAAATTCGCTCTGCACTAGGCGCTTTCCTGTCGGGTTATCCGACCTGATGGAATTGTGGTTTAAAACCATAATTCAGAAAATATCTAAGTCATATCAGTGATTTGAGTTGTCCGGAATTTCCGGACGGCTGCCCCGCTTCGGCGGGGTTTTGTTTGAGGTAAGCCCATGACCATCCCCGTCGCCATCGTGATTCTATTCATCGGCTTTGTCGCAGGCGTCGGCGTTACGCTGTGGTGGGGTGCGCGGAGCATGGCGAGGATGGGGCGATGACCATGCAAATCCCTCTGTCTCAGATCGGATCGGCGGATCAGTTCGCATCCGCCGTCGAGGCGCATCGCAAGGCGTTAGAGGCTCATCGCGCCGGTCCCGCTGGCCGCTCAGCGCCATCGGCGCCGCCGATTGTTGAGGCTGTTATTGCCCGCGTGCCGGATATTGGGCCGGTAGATCGACGCGGCCCGGATCGCTTCGAGGTTCAGCCTTACGAAATCGTAGACGACAGACCAGTGAGCGAGGAAGCGCAGCGCGCCATCGCGACGTTGCGGGAGACCATAGGTTAATCGCACCCGCTCAGACCGGGGAGATGAGAAATGGGCCAAAAGCCTAAAGTAGGGCTGGATAGGAGCAAGACGGGGCGCGCAAAAGGCACGCCGAACAAAACTACCAAGGCGCTTAAAGACGCGATCCTGATGGCCGCTGAGGCCACCGGATGCGATGGCAAGGGCAAGGATGGCCTGGTCGGCTATCTCAAGCACGTTGCCGCGTCGGACGTGAAGGCTTTCTCGACGTTGCTCGGCAAGGTGCTTCCGATGCAGGTGACCGGCGAGGACGGCGGACCCGTGGTCGTCGAAATCCACCGCTTTGCGCATAACGCTTCCTAACGGGGTTTTAATGCTCATACTCTGGTGCTAATCTGCGCCGGCAATTACGAGCCGGGGAATTGTCGCTGGGCAACGCGCCAAGAGCAGGCCGAAAACCGGAGGCCGCGTGGCAAGAATCGTTCTGCCAAACAACTGGCGTCCAAGGCCATACCAAAGGGCACTCTGGGACTATCTTGAAAATGGCGGCAAGCGCGCTCTAGGCGTTTGGCATCGCCGCGCCGGCAAGGACGATGTGCTGCTGCACCGCACAGCCGTAGCCGCATTCGAGCGCCCCGCCACCTATTGGACGGCCCTGCCAGAATACGCCCAAGCCAGAAAGGCGCTATGGGCTGCGGTCAATCCTCATACAGGGCTGCGCCGCGTCGATGAAGCGTTCCCGCACGAGGTAAGGGAGACGACCAACGAGCAGGAAATGTTCATCCGTTTCAAGAACGGGTCAACGTGGCAGCTCATTGGCTCCGACAGATACAACAGCCTAGTGGGCGCGGGTGTGGCGGGCGTCACGTTCTCCGAGTTCGCTTTGGCGAACCCCAGCTCATGGGGCTACATCCGGCCAATGCTGGAGGAGAACAACGGCTGGGCAGCGTTCATCACGACGCCGCGCGGCAGGAACCACGCTCACTCAATGCTCAAGATGGCACAGGAAAACCCCAAGTGGTTTGCCGAGGTGCTGAGCATCCACGACACAGGGGCGCTGACGCCGGGGCAACTGGACGAAAGCCTGCGCGAATACATAGCGCTATACGGCGAGGACATCGGCCGAGCGCAGTTCGAGCAGGAATACGAGTGCAGCTTTAATGCGGCCATCCTTGGTGCATTCTATGCCCGCGAGATGGCGCAGGTCCGTAAGGAAGGGCGGATAGCAGATATCGAGCCTGTTCCTGGGCGACCGGTTCATCGGGCTTGGGATATCGGCGTTCGCGACGATACGTCAATCTGGTGGTTCCAGGTTGTTGGCGGGCAGCTATTCATTCTGGACTGCTACACGTCGAACGGCGGGGGCATCGACCACTATGCGGACTATGTGCACAAAATTCACGCTGATCGGGATTGGGCGCTAGGCACGGATTTTGTGCCGCACGACGCGGCGCACCGTCAGTGGGCGCTGCCGGGTGCGCGCACGATCATTCAGCAGATGGGATCATATGGGCTTCATCCGCAGCAGGTGCCGGACGCAACGAAGCTGAATGGCATCAACGCGGCGCGCAAGACGCTGGCGAGGTGTGTGTTTCATCCGCGGTGCGAAGAGGTCGGAATAGCGGCGCTAGAACAATACCGCCGCGAATGGGACGACGAGCGCAAGACGTTCAAGGCAAACGAAATTCACGACTGGACGAGCCATTTGGCTGATGCGTTTCGATACCTCGCCCTATCGTGGCGTGAGGTGTCGGAGCCGGTCATAGAGCCGAAGCACGTCCCGCCCGCCGGCAAGATATTTGCGCCGCTCCCGGTTGAGCCGAGCGGCAGAAGGATTCGCGTCTGATGGCAGATGACAATTCGGCCGTAGCGGTGCAGGACGACTATTCGTCCGAGCCGCCGCGTTCATCGAAAGAGTATCTGGACGCGATTGCCGAGGCTGAGAAGGCGTTTTCCGAGTATCAGGCCAAGGCCGACAATATTGATAAGCTCTATGCGAACCTGTCCCGGCTGGCAGCAGCCAATCGGGACCGCGAGTTCGCAATGTTCTGGGCCAACATCGAGGTTCTGAAGCCTTCGATCTATTCGCGCCCGCCGATCCCGGTCGTGGTGCCGCGCTTCAAGGATCGCCGGCCAGTCCCGCGCGTTGCCTCGGAATTGCTTGAGCGTTCGGCTATTGTCGCGTTCGAGCTTGAGGATATCGACCAGATCATGCGCATGGTACGCGATGACCTGGCTATTCAAGCCCGTGGCGTGCCGTGGGTGCGGTACGAAACCAAGGACGGCGAGCGAGCCTGCATCGAACATTGCGACAGGTCCGACTTTCTGCACGAACCTGCGCGCAACTGGAAAGAGGTCGGCTGGGTCGCCAAGCGCGCATGGCTGACTAAGGACGAGATGAAAGACCGCTTCAGCGAGGCGAGCGGCGATGCCTATCTTGAGGCGGAATATACGGTCAAGCGCGAGTTGAAGGACAACGCCGCGACTGACAGTAGGTCGAAGGCTGGCGTTTGGGAAATCTGGCACAAGACGCAGAACAAGGTCATCTGGGTTACGCCGGGCGTTGATGTGGTCCTTGACGAGGGTAAGCCGCACCTCAAGCTGGAAGGCTTCTATCCGTGCCCCAAGCCGGCTTATGGCACGGTGCAGCGCGGCTCGCTGGTGCCTGTGCCGGACATGCTGTTCTACAAGGACCAGTTGGAGGAAATCAACGAACTGACGGCGCGCATTGCGGCGTTGTCTGAGGCGGTCAAGGTCAAGGGTTTTTATCCGGCCGGTGCATCGGAGCTTGGTGACGCTATCGAGAGCGCCATCAAGAAGAACACCGACAACGCTGTTTTGGTGCCGGTGTCCAATTTCGCCGCGTTCGGCAATGGCAGCGCCAAGGACGCGATTGTCTGGCTGCCAATCGACATGATCACGGCGACCATTGCGCAGCTTGTCGAGTTGCGGCGCCAGTTGATCGAGGATGTTTACCAGATCACCGGCCTGTCCGACATTATGCGAGGCAGCACCGACGCCAACGAGACGCTGGGCGCCCAGCAACTTAAGAGCCAGTACGGATCGGTGCGTATTCGTGATCGGCAGGCGGAATTAGTGCGGGTGGCGCGCGATCTGGCGCGGATCGTAGCCGAGATCATGGCCGAGAACTTCTCGGAAGAAACCTTGCTCGAAATGAGCCAGTTGGAGATCAAGACCGAGGCTGATTTGCGGGCCGAGGCGCAGCAGATCGTGCAGGCGGCGCAGGCCCAGGTACAGCAGGCCATGCAGTCGCCAGAGATTGCCCAGCAGGCGCAGCAGAATCCTCAGATGGCGCAGCAGATGCTGGATCAATTGGAGCAGCAGACGCAGGCGCAGATTGAGGAATTGCAGAAGCAGCCGACGATTGAGAAGGTGATGACCTTGCTGCGTGAGCAGCGGTTACGGCCGTTTGTGCTCGATATCGAGACGGACAGCACAATCCAGCCTGACGAGGACGCCGCCAAACAACGGGCGACTGAGTTCGTCACGGCGGTTGGCGGCTTCATGCAGCAGGCGATAGCGGCGGTGCAGATGGTGCCGCAAGCTGCGCCACTCATGGCCGACACGTTGAAATATGTGGCCGGCCAGTTCCGTGCGGGCAGGGAGCTTGAGGCGTCGATTGTCGAGTTCGCGGACCAGATGAAAGCGCAGTCGCAGCAGCAGAAACCCAGCCCGGAGGCAGAAGCCGCCAAGGCGGAAGCGGAGGCCAAGCAGGCCGATACGCAGATGAAGATGCAGGAACGACAGGCAGACGCTCAGCGCAAGCAGCAAGAGGCTGCGCTTATCCAGCAGCGCGAGGACGCGCGGTTGAATGCGGACCTGACGAACAAGAAGGCCGATGATGAGCGCAAGGCGCTGGAAAGCACGTTGCGCATTGAACAGATGGCCGCGCAGGACCGCGAGCGGTCCGAAAAGCACCAGCAGGACATGGAAAAGGGCGCGCTAGAGCTTGAGAAGCTTCGCCTTGAGATCGGGCGCGTGCAGGTGCAGACCGAATCCCTGCAAGCCACGACGGCGGCCAAGATCGAGCAGACGCAGACCCAGACTGAAAATTCCGTTGCGTCAACTCATGCCGGGATCGAGGCGCAGCGAGCCAAAGCCGAACAGTCCAAGCAGAAGGAGCCTGCTTGATGTCGTATGCCGAAAACTACAAGCTGATCGACTTTTCGAAGGATATCGTGATCGAGCGCAAGCCGCGTCAGACCCCGGCGCGCTCCGATTTGCCCGTCCCGTATGTGGTATCCGACCATATGGACCCAGTGCAGCATCCTTGCACAGGTGAGTTCTTCACATCGAAGCGGATGTTCCGCGAAGTGACCAAAGCCCACGGATGCATTGAGGTGGGCAACGACCCGGCGCGCTTGCGTCCCAGGCCGAAGCCGAAGCCGGATCGCAAGGCCATCCGCAAATCGATCCAGAAGGCTTTTGAAATGCACGCCAGCGGCGTGCGCCCTTAACGTCCTCTCAGACAGGAAAATCTCATGACTGACACCGACAACGGTGCGGCTCCGGCCGCCGCCGAGCCGAATCTTGCGCCCATCAGCGAGGCTCCCGCTAACCCGACCAACCCGATTGAATCGAGCGGGCCGGAGAAGGCGCCGGAGCCGGTTGCTGAGGTCAAGCCGTCATCGTCGGTCAAGGAGGCCATTGAGCGTGCCGACGCGAAGCTCAAGGCGCAGCCGGAGGCGAAGGTCGAAGCGAAGCCGGAAGCCAAGGTAGATGCGGCCAAAGGCGAGCCGAAAGCGCGAGACGAAACCGGCAAGTTTGCCCCGAAGGCGTCCGCTGAGCCGCAGCCGGCCGCGCCTGCCGCAGAAAAGCAGCCGTCTGTTACCGAGCAGCCCAAGCAGCCGACAGCATTCCACGAGGCCCCAAAACGGTTCTCTGACGATGCCAAGGCGGCATGGGAAGCTGCGCCGGAGCCGGTACGGGCCGAGATTCACCGCGCGGTGAAGGAGCTTGAAACCGGGATCACGCAGTACCGTGATGTTGTCGAGCCGCTGAAGCCTTATTTGCAGATGGCGCAGCAGCACAACACGTCGCTGACCAAGGCGCTCGATCAGTACATTGGACTTGAGCAGGCGCTCAAATCGCAGAACGTCAACGAGAAGCTGGCGGGTATCGAGGAAGTATTCCGCCACGCCGGTATCAGCCCGCGAGACTACGCGGCTCATATCCTCGGTCAGTCGCCGGACCAAGTGCAGAGCCAGCAGGACGCAACGATTGCCGAACTGCGTCAGGAAATCTCCGGCCTCAAGCAGCAGCTTGGCGGCGTGACGCAGAGCGTGCAGACGCAGCGTGAACAGGCCGCGTTGCAGGAAGTCAACAAGTTCGCGGGGGACCATCCGCGCTTTGAAGAATTGGCCGACATCATCGTTGAAGAGATGAAGCACGGCTACTCGTTACAGGATGCCTATGACAGGGCAGAGCGGCTCAACCCCGCGCCGGTCAAGGCTCCTGCACCATCGCCGGTCATCCCGGCACAACCCGCCGATGCTCATACCAAAGGCACCAAATCCATTTCCGGCACTCCATCGCCCGGCTCATCCCCGAGTGCGAAACAGTCGCCGTCACCCTCAATCAGGGACGCGCTCAAGCGCGCTATGGCGCGGGCGTCCTAACGCTCAAAGGACAGAGCAATGGCTATCAACCCTGTTGCACACTATCAGCAGGTTCTGTCGATGGCGCTGGAGGATCGTGCCAGCGGCTATCAGGACCTTGTTTCCAACTCCAACGCGCTGCTCGCTGTTATGCGGCGCAAGGGCCTGTGGAAGGAATATTCCGGCCCGCGTATCCGTGAAACCCTTCAGATCGCCAAGCCTGACGGCCAGTGGTATTCCGGCTACGACTTCCTGAACAACGCTCCCATCGAGTTGTTCAACGACGCCTATTTCACTCCGAAAATGGTGGCGGTGCCGGTCACGCTCTCGCTTGAGGAAATCCTCAACAACGCCGGCAGCAACCAGGTCATGGACGTGATGGAGTCGTATATCGAGGCTGCGGAGCGCTCGCTGCGTGACCTGATGGACGAGGCCATTCACTCCGACGGCACGGCGGACGGCGGCAAGCAGCTTGGCGGCCTCAAGGTGGCGGTCCCGACCGTGACCAATTCGGGCGTCTATGGCGGTATCAGCCGCGTGGATCACGCCATCTGGCGGACTTCGACCTTCGATGCTCATACCGATTTCGCCGGTATCGGCACGCAGGTGACGAAGGACACCATCCGCCCGATCCTGAACAACATCATGACGCAGCGTTCGCGCGGTCGTCGTGGTGCCGATCTGCTCCTGATGTCGCCGGAACACTATGCGGCTTACGACGCTGCGACCGCCGCCATTCAGCGCATCAATGACGAGAACAGCCTCGGCAAACTCGGTTTCACGTCGCTGAAGTATTACGGTGCCGGCCGGACTGCGGAGATCGTGCAGGATGGCGGCATTGGCTCGAACATGCCGGCCAACACCACCTATGGCCTTGAGACGGACTCGCTCCGCCTCCGCTACAACCCGAACCGCAACTTCTCCAAGCTGTTCGAGGGCGAGGGCATGAAGCCGATCAATCAGGACGCCATCGTTCAGTATATTGGCTGGATGGGCGAACTGACCCAGGTCAACCCGCTGTTCCAGTGGAAGCTGATCGATAGCAATACCACGTCTTGATCATTGCGGGCGGGTTACGGCCCGCCCGTCTCCCCATCTTCATCAATTCTGACATAGGAGGCCGATATGGCTTTCACGTTTATGACGCCCCAGCTTGGGGCACCGGCTGTCGGCAGCGTCCACAGCACCGACTACGTGCCGCAGTGGAAACTCGGTGACATTGCTCGCGCGACTGACCCGGATTATGGGGCGGGCGAGTTCATCTACCTCAAGGGAGCGGCTAATACCGCAGTTGGATCGGTCGTGGTTTACAATGCCGACGACTTTTCGACCGCGCTGGCCGCCGCAAATGCTATCGGCCCGGTCGCGGTCGCCATGTCCGCCAGCGTGGCTGACAAGTTCGGCTGGTATCAGATTCAGGGCAAGGCGGTTGTCAAGGCCGGCACGGTTGCTGACGACGCTCTTGTTTACCTGACAGCCACGCCGGGCACGGTCGATGACGCCGTTGTGGCGGGCGACCGCGTGAAGGGCGCCAAGTTCGCGAGCGATGACGGCACGCCGGCAGTGGGCTTTGCTGAAGTCGAGATCGCGCGCCCGTTCGTAGATGACGGCTCGGCGGCCTAACTAACCTGGCGGGGCTTCGGCCCCGCCTTTCATATGCGCAATCCCTCAGACGGAGAAATTCAAATGTCGAACAATGATCTGATCGTTCCTCGCTTTTTCGTGCATACCATGCAGGACAACAAGGCCACGCGCGAGCAGGGCCGCCCGATCTTCAAGGACGTGGAATGCGTCGAAATCCGCATGGCGGCCAACAAACAGACTGTGGCGGTGTTCCCGGCTCACGAGGTTTGGCAGTGGGGTGAGATCGACGGTATCCGCCAGCCTATCACCTACGCGATGCGCTTCCCGGACCAGTACAAGCGCTTCAAGGCCAACGAGGCGCAGGCCATGACTGGCACACCGCTGGAGGAACTGCCTTTCCTGACGCAGGCGAAGCGCTCCGAGTTGAAGGCGCTCAGCATCTATACCGCCGAGGCGCTGGCCTCTCTCGACGGGCAGCCGCTCAAGCAGCTTGGCATGGGCGGCCGTGAACTGAAAAATCAGGCGCAGGCGTACCTTGCGAATGCGACGGACAGCGCGGCTGTGACACGGCTGGCGAGCGAGAATGAATCGCTGAAAGCGCAGCTTGCAGAACTTCGTTCTGAAGCCGCCGCGCCGGCTACCCAGCAGCCATCCCCCTTCGATGACATGGACGCCGAGACCCTGAAATCGTGGATCGCGGATGCCAGCGGCCAGCGACCGCGCGGAAATCCGAACCATGAGACGTTGGTGCGCATGGCAAGCGAGATCAACGACCAGATCAAGGCCAAGAAAGAAGCGGCATGACCGTCCTTTCAGCCTGCCAGTCGGCCGCGACCCGCCTCATCGGTGAGCGGCCAACGACCATCTTCTCATCGTCTGAGAAGTTCGAGATGGAGCTTGCCGATCTGTCTACCGAGACGGCAATCGCCATCGCGAAGGCGCATGACTGGCAGAGGCTGACCAAGATGGCTACGCTGGTGGGCGATGGATCAACCGTCGCTTTCAGCCTGCCGGCCGACTACGACCGCATGATGAAGGATGGCGGAGTTCATTCGTCGCTGTTTTCGACTGCGATGTTCAGGAAGGCGAACGATCTGGACGAGTGGCTGTTCTTGCAGGATGAGGTCACGACCGGAATGCCGGGGAACTGGATCATCCTCGGCGGTGAGATGCAAATCATGCCCGCCATCGCACCCAATGAAACAGCGCGTTTCTATTACATCAGCAATCAGATCGTGAGCGGAGGCAAGAGCGCATTCGACGCCGACGACCAGATGTTTGTTCTCCCCGAACGGCTCCTGACGCTCGGCTTGATCTGGCGCTGGCGGGCGCAGAAACGCATGGAGTATGCGGAGGACCTGACTAACTATGAGCTTGCGCTGTCCGAAGAGATCGGGCGCGACAAGGGGCAGAAGCCGTTGACTATCGGTCATCAGCGCATCCCTGCCGGCGTAAACACGCCATATCCGGGCAATCTCGGGGTTTAAGATGCGCCGCCCGGCTGCACGGACCAAGCCCCGCATTGCGCGAATGCAGAGTTTCCCCGCGCCCGTCAACGGTTGGATCAGGAATATCAATCTCGCAACGCCAGATGCGCGCCTGCCTGATGGTCGGAAGGTCAATGGCGCTGCCATGCTGGTCAACTGGTTCCCGATGGCAACCGGGATCAGGATGCGCGGTGGGACAGATTACTATGCTCAGTTGGATGGTGGCCCCGATCTTGAGGCGCTGTTTACATATGTTAACGGCAATAATCGGTCGCTGTTCGCGGCAACTCATGACAGCATATTCGATATCTCGTCGTCGGTATTCAGTTTTCTGGTGGATGAGGATGACAACACGCTGGTTGATGATCTGGGTAACGCGCTGATCGACAGTTCTCTCACCGCGACCGTAAACGGCTTCACCAGCGGCAAGTGGTCAACTGCTCAGTTCGCAACGACCGGGGGCGTCTTTCTCGATCTTGTAAACGGCTCTGACAACAAGCTGATTTATGACGGGGCGAATTTCTATCCCGTAACCGACCAGGACCTGACCGCACTTAATTATGACGGCGGGACGGTGGCCTTTACGGTCGGACAGGTGTTGACGGGGGGCACGTCGGCTGCGACGGGGACCGTCGTCAAGGTGATTGGCGACGCAGTTGCAGGAACGCTCTGGCTTAGCGGCACGGCCGATGCCTTTCAGAATGACGAGGTTATCACAGACGGACTCGGCGGGGCCGCCGTTGCTGATGGCAGTAATCCTCTCTTGTTCGGCAAGCTTACCGGCATTGAAACAAACAAGCTGTCGCACAATTGGGTCTACAAGAACCGCCTGTTCTACGTCGAGAAAGACAGTCTGAATTTCTGGTATCTGCCCGTTGATAGCATCACCGGCGCCGCAACTAAGTTCTCGATGGGTGGTATCTTTCCGCTCGGCGGGTCGTTGTTGTTCGGTGCGTCGTGGTCGATTGAGTCCGGCGACGGCCTGTCCGAGCAGTGCGCCTTTTTCTCAACAGAGGGAGAGGTTGCGGTGTTTCAGGGCCCGGACCCGTCCGACGCCGCGAAGTGGTCAAAGGTTGGCGTCTACCGGATAGGCAATCCGCGCGGCCCAAAGGCATTCATTCGTGCCGGCGGAGACCTCGTGATCGCTACAGATATTGGTTTTGTGCCTCTTTCAATCGCCACTCAGCGCGATATCGCCGCCTTGTCGCCGTCAGCGATTTCATACCCGATCGAAGTCGCTTGGAACGATACTATCCGTGAGCGCTCGTTTGCAGACTGGAATTGCATCGTGTGGCCGACAAAGCAGATGGTTCTTGTCGCGCCGCCGACGCGGGCCGACCAGGAGAAGCAGGTTCTTGTCGCTAACGCCCGGACCGGGGCATGGTCCCTGTTCACCGGACTGGATGTGACATGCTTCGCTCTTTTTGACGACAGGCTGTTCTTCGGCTCCAAGAATGGCGTCGTGGCTGAAATGGAAGTAACCGGGTCTGATCTCGGGTCGCCCTATGTAGCGACCGTGGTGCCATTGTTTGATCCGCTGAAAAATCCGGCCTCGCTCAAGAACGGACTACTGGCACGCTCCACAATCCGAGCGACGAGCGATGTGCGTGTGAAACTGTCATTGCAGGCGGACCACGATATCAGGCTACCTGCGCCGCCTGATGATATCTCGGTGGCTGTCGGCAGCGTTTGGGGCGGCGCGCAGTGGGGGCAGGGCGTCTGGGGCACCAAGGCCGTCAAGACAACGATCAGCGATTGGCAGTCGGTGGGCGGCACGGGCTACGCCCTATCAATCGCCGCACAGACAACGAGCGGTTCGGCTTCTGCGCCGGATGTCGAGTATGTGCAGACCGAACTGACTTACGACATGGGCGATATCGTTACATGATCGAGGCGAGGCTTGTCGATCCCGACCGGGAGCACGACCTAACTCGCGCGGTAGGCGATTTCGTGTCTGTTCGTATCTTCGGGCGCCCCGGGCTTATTGACCAGTATGTCGCGATGGCTGTTGTGGATCGTGGTCACGTCATTGCTGGAGTTCTTTACAATAACTGGCACCCGGAAAATGGCGTGATCGAAATGCACGCGGCATCGGCCGACAAGAGATGGCTGACGCGGCCAGTGTTGAAAGCAATATTCGCCTATCCGTTCGATCGAATTGGGTGCCAGCTTTGCGTCCTGCGCGTTTCTGAGCGCAATGCGCCGATGCTCCGCATCGCGAGGGCGTATGGGTTTAACGCCTATCCGATCCCTCGCTTGCGAGGCCGAGATGAAGCGGAATATATCCTGACGCTGACGGATGACGATTGGCGCTCCAATCGATTTAACAAGGATGCTGCTTGATGGGCAAAAACACGCCTACACCGCCTCCGGCGCCCGATCCGGTCAAGACTGCCGAAGCGCAGCAGACCATGAACCAGAACACTGCGACCACGCAGCAGCTTCTGAACATGGTTAATCAGGTCACGCCGGACGGCTCGTTGACCTATAACCAGACGGGATCGAACAGCTTTGTAGGAGCGGACGGAAAGACCTACACCGTCCCGCAGTTCACGGCGACGCAGACGCTATCTCCGACCGGTCAGAAGCTGCTGGATACGACGAACGTCACCAAGCAGAATCTTGCCGACGCTGGCGTTACCGCCTCGAACACGATCAACAGCGTCCTCGGTAAGCCCGTCGATCTGAGCAATGACGCGGTTGAGAACCGATTGTTCGAGCTTGGGTCGGCGCGGCTGACGCCGCAATTCCAGCGCGACGAAAACGCGCTGCGTACGCAGTTGATCAACGCTGGTATTCGGCCTGGCACCGAAGCCTGGAACACCGAAATGACGCGGCTCGGTCAGAGCAAGAGTGACGCGCTGAACCAGCTTGTTCTCGGCGGCCGGCAGCAGTCGATCAACGAAATCCTGACCGAACGCAACCAGCCGCTCAATGAGATCATTGGGCTCATGTCCGGGTCTCAGGTGAGCCAGCCAGGTTTCACCAACACGCCGCAATCGCAGGTGGCCGGTGTGGATTATGCCGGCATGGTGCAGAATAACTACAACAACGCCATGAAGCAGTATCAGGCGGACATGAGCAGCAACAACGCCGCGATGGGCGGCATGTTTGGACTTGGCGGTACGCTCGGCGCGGCGGCAATCAAGTATGGCGCGCCGCTTATGCTTTCTGACCGTCGTGCCAAGGAGAATATCCGGCGCGTCGGCACACTCGACAATGGTCTGCCGGTCTATCTGTACACCTACATTGGCGACGACACGCCGATGATAGGGGTGATGGCTGATGAGGTTGAGGTGGTCGCCCCGCATGCCGTCGTGACCGGGGCGGACGGTTTGAAGCGCGTGAACTACGCCGAAGCGGTGAGGGCCTGACAATGGCGGTTCAAGCGGCAAGCCCGTTTGTTTGGGGCGCTGGCGGCGCCCGCATGACGCCTGACGAGATTGCGGCCGAGCGCAAGGTGGCTCAGGCTCTGATGCAGCAGGGCATGGATTACTCGCCCATCCAGTCGCCGTGGCAGGGCGCGGCGCGCGTGGCGCAGGCGATGATGGGCGGGCTGGACTCGGCACGGGCGGACGCTGCGGCGCGGGCGAATGCCAAGGCCGAGGCGGACCTACTGTCCGATCCGGCCATTTTCGGTTTGCCGGCACAATCCACGGCGGCGCCGGCTGTCTCTACCCCGATGGGCGCGACCAGCATCCCGGCCGGCAAGGACGAGTTTGTGAACTCGGTCATGCCACTTGCGCAGGAGGCATCGGCCAAGACGGGTCTGGACCCGCGTCTGATCGTTGCTCAGGCCGCGTTGGAAAGCGGTTGGGGGAAGAGCTCGCCGGGCAACAACCTGTTCGGAATCAAGTCACACGGCCAGCCGGGCGGTAACGTCCTGCCAACGACCGAGGTTGTGAACGGGCAGCCGGTGCAGACCACGGACAGTTTCCGCGCCTATGGCTCCCCAGCCGAGAGCGTGCAGGGATATGCGGACTTCATCACTTCCAATCCACGATACAAGCCGATGATGGCTGCACAGGGTCTTGAGGAGCAGGCTGCGGCTCTCGGCCAGTCCGGCTATGCGACCGATCCGAATTACGGCCAGAAGGTCTTGCAGATTGCCCGGTCGCTCCCGACGCCAGCGGCGGCGTCGGCGGCTACGGTTATCGGCCCGAACGATCCAAGCCCGCTCGATACGGCGCAGTGGCCTGCTGGGCCGGTGGGCGGACCGTCCGATGTCGCTGCGCTCCCTGAGGCTGCCCAGCCTGCACAGGGTGCGCTCCCGACTGCATCGGCCCCGGCATCGCCATTTGCTGGCGTCAATCCCCGCCTGCTCTCGGCTATGTCGAGCCCATACATCAGCGACGGCACCAAGAAGGTGCTGGGGCTGGTGCTGCAAAGACAGATGGAGCAGAGCAAGGTTTCGACCGTTGATCTCGGCAACGCTGTCGGGGTCATGGACGCGCGCGGCAATATTGTCCGGCAGATTCCGAAGCAGCGTGACCCGCAATTCGGATTTACGACGACCCCTGATGGTGTGGTGCTGCGCACCAATCCTCTCACCGGCTCCGTTGAACCCGTTATGCGGACAGGGCAGAAGCCAACAGGGACTATGCAGGAATATCAGGCTTACGCCGACGCTGAGCGTGCTGCCGGCCGCGAGCCGATGGGGATATTCCAATATCAGCAGGCGCTCAAGAAGGCAGGAGCTACCTCGATTAACAACCAGATCGGGACGCCTGCGCCTGATGGTAAACTACGTGAAGAACTCGACAAGGGCACGGCAAAGAACTGGACCGATTGGCAACAGGCGGGCGCGGTGTCGGCTGGTCAAGCACAGGACATGCAGTTGCTTGATGAGTTGATCAAAGTGGCCCCGCAAGGCCCTCTGGAAGGCCGCATGGCAGAAATGCTGCCGGGCTTCTCGTCTGCGGGCGATGCTTTCAATGCCATCGTCAAGCGTGTTGCGCCGACGATGCGTGCGCCTGGGTCCGGCTCTACGTCGGATATCGAGTACGATGGCATGCTTCGGTCGTTGCCGGCGCTTCGCAACAAGCCGGAAGCCAATATGGCGATTTCTGCAATGATGAAGGCCAAGGCCGCCATCAACATCGAGCGCGCCGAGATCATCAGCCAGTATAGCCAGAACCAGATTAGCCGGAATGACGCCGAGAAGCGCATTGCCGAGATCAACAAGCGCAGCATCATGACGCCTGCTTTGCGGCAGATGCTGGCAGGGCTTGGAGGCAAGGATTCTGACGTGCTCCCCGGCGATATTGTTGACGGCTACCGCTTTAAGGGCGGCGATAAGGCTGACAAAAATTCTTGGGAGAAAGCGCAGTAATGGCCGGTCCTTGGGAGCGATATCAAGCACAGCCTGACGAGACCGGGCCATGGTCGCGCTTTGCTGCGCCCGCCGAGGCGCCAGCCGATCCGTACCGACTGGCCGCGATTGAAGAGCGCGACAAGATCAAGGCTGCCGGAGGTGACACCGGAGCCGGCCTGACGCGGCGGCTCTTTCAGGGAGCCACGTTTGGCTTTGGCGATGAACTGCTGGCGGCGGCCACCACGCCACTAGAAATGGCGCGACAGGGCACGATTAATCCCGTTGAGGGATACAAGTTCGCCAAGGCCCGCGAGAACCTGATCCTTGAGGACGCGCGCAAGGATACTGGCATTGCTGGGACGGCGGCGGAGGCGCTTGGCGGCGTTGTTACTGGTGGGGGGCTTGCCAAAGCAGGCATATCGCTTGTCGGCGCCCTGCCTGTAGGAGCGAATCTTGCGACCAAGGTCGGGGCGGGTGCGCTTGAGGGCGCGCTGTATGGCGGCGCGTATGGCGTCGGTGAGGGCGAGGGGCTGGCCGGACGCGCAATCGAGGGCGCGAAGGGGGCGGGGATGGGCGCCGCTGCTGGCGCGGTGCTGCCGGTGCTCACGCAGGGTGTCGCCAGCGGCTACCGCGCCATCCAGAATGCCCGCGCCGGTAACGAGATTGCCAAGAAGGTTGGCGTCTCTCCAGAAGTCATGCGCATGATGGGGAACGCGCTGGATGCTGATGGCACGCTCGGTCCGCAAGGCGTTGCCAACATGAATCGCGCCGGTTCAGAGGCGATGCTCGCGGACGCTGGACCGAATGCCAAGGCCATCCTCGACACGGCCATACAGCGCGGCGGCCCGGGCGGCGTACAGGCCAGGGATGCCATTGCGGCTCGCGCCGGTCGTGGGGCCAGGGACCTTACGGTGGCGCTAGATAAGACCCTGGGTAAGCCATCCGGCGTCACAGCGTCTCAAACGGCAATACGCCAAGGGTCATCCGGTGCTCGACGCGCGGCATATGACGCGGCCTATGCGCAGCCGATCAACTATGCCGACCCACGCGGCATGGCGCTGGAGGAACTGGTTAAGTCACGAGTGCCGGCGTCGGCCATTCGTGATGCTAACGCGCTGATGCGTCTTGAAGGCAATTCATCGAAGCAAATTTTAGCAAACATAGCCGACGACGGAGCGGTTACGTTCCAGACCATGCCTGATGTGCGCCAACTCGATTACATCAAGCGTGCCCTGGACCATGCGGCGCAGTCAGGCGACGGCGCTGGTGCTCTCGGTGGTCAGACCCCACTTGGGCGAGCCTATCAGGGGCTTGCGCGCGAAATCCGCGATACGGTTTCTGATCTTGTCCCAGAATACGGCGCGGCCTTAAAAGCGGCGGCCGATCCCATCCAGCGCTCAAAAGCGGTTGAACTCGGATCAAAACTTCTGTCCCCGTCGATGACGCGAGACGGGGCGGCGGAAGCCATTCGCGGAATGACAGGTGCGGAGCGCAACGCACTGGCACAGGGCGTCCGGTCAAACATTGACGACATGATGGCCCGCGTCACGCGCACCGTGCAGGATGGCGACGTAACCGCGCGCGAAGCCGTGAAGGCTCTGAAAGACCTTTCAAGCCGCGCTAATCGCGAAAAGCTCGCTTTGGCAATTGGCCGGCAGAAGGCCGACAGCCTGTTCAAGGAGATCGACCGCGTTGCCACGTCGTTCGATTTGAGAGCGTCGGTAGCAGAGAACAGTAAAACATTCGCTCGGCAAGCAACTGATCGACGGGTGCGGGAGATCACGCAACCCGGGCCGGTCGGTAAGTTGATGCAGGGCGAGCCGATCAACGCAGTTAAGCGCATCGTGCAGTTGCTGACCGGGAAAACGCCGGAGAAGGTCGCGGCAAACGAAAACAAGATTTATTCGGATATTGCCCGGCTTATGACGGAGCCGGCACAGAACGCGCAGCCACTGTTTCAGGGTCTTCAAGCGATTGGCGCTGCGGATGCGAAGAATCAGGCAGCGGCCAACAACATTGCGCGGCTTCTCACTCGCGCCCATCCTGCCGTCGTCTATCCACTAACCACGCTATCAGCAGACATGCTCCGACAATAGCGCCGCACATCGCGACGAACGGTAGAGTGTCCCAATCGTCTTTGATGCTGTTCAGATACCACACCAACGCACCGCACAATATCGCGGCAACGACTGATCCAAAGGCTTCGGCTCGATCCATATCAGGAGGTTCTATGTCTCATAGTGGGCTGATCGGGGGAGGTCAGATGCTCAATTCGGCTTTCCAAGATCGATATCTACCCCTTGATCTGACGGGCTGCCATCTGCGTTCAGGAGTATCGGCGGTAAATCCACAACCTCAAATCCGTCGCTTGGTGAAAGCGGGGTCGAAACGTCGAACAACTCTGTGGGTACTGGCGAGCTTGCCAAGTAGCGAGCGCCGGTGCCTGGCGGCGCGTCAGTCAACCCAAGTTGGTCAACGCGAATTATTCGAGCTGGCTTTTGCAATCCTGATTGAGGCTGCTCGTACCATGCTGGGACGATCCACGTTCCGCCATCGTATTCGATAGCGTCGCATCTTTGGATAGATGATCCGACCGCCACAAGCACTTTGAAAATTCCTGCCATCTCATCCTCCCAGCCGGGAGGATCATGAACCTTACCCCGGCGCGGAGTCTAGCGCCAACCAGTCCGCCCTCCAAGCCGCCTTATCCGGGCGGCTTTTTCTTTTGGAGAAACAGATAGATGCCGAGCGACTCGAACGGGGTCTACAGCCTCCCAAATGGCTACCTGGCCATTACCGGCGAGACGATCCAGGCCAGCCAGCACAATCCGCCGTTAGAGGACCTGTCCGCTGCCATGACGCAGCGGCTGATGCGCTCCGGCGCCGCGCCGATGACCGGACCGCTCAAGGCGGTGGATGGGACTGCGGGCGCACCCGGCCTGACTTTCGCCAGCGCCACGTCATCCGGCTTCTACAAGACGCCGAACGGAATCGGCGTGGCTGTCGGCGGCGCTCAAGTCGCAGAGTTTGGGGTGGGCGGGATTACGAAGGGTATCCTTCCTATCGGGCTGGGGCCTCTGCCTTGGTCGCGACTGGCGGCGCCGGCCGGTTGGGTGCTTTGCTACGGCCAGACGCTCAACCGGGCCGACTATCCCGATCTTTGGGAGGTTGCACAGGATGAGATTGCGGCTGGCAATATTTTCTACAACAACGGCAACGGCTCAACGACGTTCGGTATCGGGGACTTGCGCGGGCGAGTCATTGCCGGTCTCGACAACATGGGTGGATCGAATGCAGCGCGTCTCAGCCTTATCGCCAGCACTACTCTCGGCGGTGCAGGCGGCTTGCAGACGCATACTCTGACCACAGCGCAAATTCCACCGGTTACACCGACAGGCACAGTCAGTCTCTCTCCGCACGCACACAACGTGCAAGGCTCTCAGTACACACTCAATTTCCAGGGCGGCACCACTGCGATTGTCGTTCATCGCTATGGTGCGGGAGACGGCGGCATCTCGACCTACGATGTGAACTCAGGTGCGACAAAAACGCTATCTATGAACCAATTGCCGTATGGCGGCGGCGCGCACCCGAACGTTCAGCCCACCATGGTCACTAACTTCATCCTGTTCGCGGGAGCATAACCTATGGCAAACAAGCGCATTAAAGACCTGCCGGTTGTTATCGCGACGACGACGGGTGATGTTGTCGCGATCGATGGTGCGACCACGCGCGGCGTTACCGTTGAGAATTTTCTTGGCGATAACCTCGCCGCCCTCAAATCGCTCACGACGGCCGCCGACAAACTAGCGTACTTCAACGGCGCAGGGACGGCCGATATTACTGATCTGACCGCTCAGGCGCGCGCGCTGTTGGGCGACGCGGACGCCACTGCTCAGCGCGCCACTATTGGTCTCGACAAGGTGGACAATACTTCTGACGCCACCAAGAACGCCGCCGCCGCCACGCTGACGAACAAGACCATCGACACGGCTGGCCCGAACGTCATCAAGATCAACGGCAACACGCTCGATGCGTCGGCCGGAGCGGCGACGGTCACGCTGCCCAACACGACCGATACGCTTGTGGGCCGCGATACGGTCGATACTCTGACCAACAAGACACTTACGTCCCCGGTGATCAATTCTCCGTCCGGGCTGGTCAGTGGCGATGTCGGGCTGGGGGACGTCGATAACACCTCCGACCTTGACAAGCCGATCTCGACGGCGACGCAATCGGCGCTTAATCTCAAAGCCGACAAGGCGATTACGGTCTCGGCGGGCACGGGCCTCACTGGCGGCGGTGATCTGTCATCCAATCGCAGCATCGCTTTGGACAGCGCCTCCGTAGCCTCGCTAGGCAAGGCCGATACCGCCGTGCAGCCGGCGCGCGTGGTGAACACTGGCACCGGCTTGACTGGCGGCGGCGATCTCAGCGCGGATCGCACGATAGCGCTCGATACGGCGTCGCAGGCGTCGCTCGCTCTTGCCGATACCGCTGTTCAGCGTAGTGAGCTGGCGACCGTTGCGATAAGCGGCGCCTACGACGATCTTAGTAACACTCCTGTTCCGATCCCGACCGGAGGCTCCACTGGTCAGGCGCTCGTTAAGAAATCGAACGCGGACTATGATTATGAATGGGGCGCGGGCGGCGGGGGCGGTTCGGGCGATATGCTCAAATCCGCATATGACCAGAGTGGTCTTTCAATCGACGTGTTTGGCGGGAGGGTCAACGTCGAGACTGTCGCGGACGCCGATTCACTTGTCGTCGGCGCGGCTCCGTCGCGTGTCGTAACCGGCGCGTTCGATACTGATCGCGATCCTGGCTCCAGTGTCGAGTTTGTGGACGCCGGCACGTCGGACCCGTCGTCCCCGGGACAGATCGATATCACTGCGAACAGCGTCACGCATTTCTACATCCGGTCTAACAAAATTCTGCGCCCGCAGCAGTTCGGCTGCAAGACAGGCGGTGATCCTACAGCAAATCGTGCTGCACTCGTTGAGATGTTCGCGCTGGCGGACGCCGAGGGCCGCGAGATCGATATGGGAAGTCGGTTCGATGTCTACGAGATTGACGACGAAATCTCCGTTGCGTGGACGAGGAAACCTGTTATTCGCGGCATGGGCGCGACGATTAAACTAACTTCGTCAGTCCTAGATGGCGCCCTCAGCCGTGCTGTTTATTTCCAAGTTGACAATCTTGGGTTTGATCTGGAAGGCTTCTCTGTCGATGCAGGGTTCAATGCGAATTACGCGCTCGATATCCGTAATCAAATCGACACATATGTCGAAGCAGATGTATACGATGGCCGTCTTGTAGGAGTTTCCGCGACTGGCGGCGTGCAGAGCGTATCGACTGAGCCAGGCGCTCGTGGCGTGAATATTACTGGCTGGTTCCGAAATCTACTTCTCGATGAAGTGCGTGTGGATGAGATCAAGCGACTGACAGGAGCTTACGACGCTAACTACGCGGCGATGGCTGTCTACATTGGTCGAAAGTCAAACGGGTCGTCTCATCCACTCTATAAAGAAATCAGGAACGTTTATATCGGAAAGGTTTGGGATGAGGATAACACTCAGACCCAGAACATGGACGGACTAGCGATCTTTGATCGGTACCCTAGCGGGGCTGATGATATCCCGAAAGGCAGCACTTACATTACGGGCGGGCTCATCAAAGATTGCTGGGGGCGCGGCGGAAAGTTTCAAGCGAGCAATATTTCTGTTGTTGGGCTGTATGGTGAACTAAACTCTGCGCCGAGCGGCGACAAGACCATATGCTTCTTGGATTTTCAGTTCGGAGGCGGAACGGTTGTTGGCGGTGGATATCGGTGCGCTGGTGCATCGCCGACAGCAATTATCGATACTCAAACCAATAGTTCTGTAAACCACCCTACCGTAATTTCAGGATTTAGCGCCCAACAGGATTGGTCCGGCGGCACTCCAGCCATCAACAGCTTTGCGTGGCAGTACACCAATAATCTCGGTGCAGGGTTGTACGGCGGGGTCACGGTGCGCGACTGCGATCTGAACGTGGCATTAAGAGAGATCATTCAGTATTACGACAGCAATTCTTCTGCGTTGACGTCTATTGCCGTAGCGACCGGGAACCGTGCCCGTCTCAGCCAAACCGATTCATGCGCTATTCGCTTTGTGTTCAGAGGATCGCAAGTGCTGGCCGGCGTTATCAAAGATAATATCAATAGCTCCACCAATCAAAAGCCCCTTTACCGACGTATGAATACAAGCGGCACTCCCATTACAGGCAATACCGCAACTGTTCTTGGCGCGGCGGCAGATAATTTCTACTTCTCCGCTGGAGTTTAGGTGGCGTGCCGCTGCGCAATGCATCAAGGAGCATCCCCAGCTATGACCAACGCGGCTGTAGCGGCGGCGAATGCCGCGCGCCTGAAAACCAGCCAGACCGGTTTGGCGATCATCAAGGCATTCGAGAGTTGTCTTTCGCCCGTGAAGGGCCGCCCAGGATACTTCAAGCCGTATTTTGATCCGGTTGGCGTTCTGACGATCGGATGGGGCCACACAAACGACCACGCGCCACGCTTTCTGGCGTCGGCCGTGTGGTCGCAGCAGCAGTGCGACGACGCGCTAGCTGGCGACGTGGCGCTGTTCGAAAAGCACGTTGCCAAGCAGGCCAAAGTGCCGCTGACGCAAAACGAGTTTGATGCGCTCGTATCGTGGGCCTACAACACGGGCGGCCCGGCCACTGCGACGCTCTGGAAGAAGCTTAATGCAGGTGACAAGGCGGCCGTGCCGGCAGAACTGAAGCGGTGGGATAAGGCTGGCGGCAAGGTACTGGCCGGTCTGACGCGCCGCCGCAAGGCCGAGGCCGAGCTATTCGCCGGCAATGTCGCAGCTGCGCTCAAGACGGCGCAGATCAAGGCTCCGATAGAGCCACCTCCCGAACCAATCCCCGATCCCGTGCCGCCAGACCCGGCACCCCAGCCTCTCCCTCAGCCGTCCTTCTGGACGGCTTTTTTCTTGGCCGTCGTCGGCTTTTTCAGGAGGTCCAAATGATCGAGTACGTCAAAGCCAAAATCAAAGCCTTTCTGGCGTGGCTCTATAACTGGGCCACGACGATCAGTGGCGTCGTATTCGGCGGGCTGGCGTATCTGCCAGACCTCATCGACATGATCAGCGGCGTCAACCTCACGCCGATCCTGCCGCCTGAGCATGCGGCCAAGATCATCACCGTTGTTGCTATCCTCAAGGGTTTGGCGGCGCTCTGGCGCAGCCGGCGAGCGTCCACCTGATGACCGCCATCCTGTCGTGGCTGGCCTCGCTGTTCACCGGCCCGCTGCTCGATAAGGCGCTGGCCGGCTGGAAGGCCAAGCTGGCTGCCGACAATGATCGCGACCGGATCGCGGCCGACCTTGCCGCTCGTGAGATCGATGTCCAGGCCCGCGAGATCGAGGCGCAGACCCAATATCGGCTCGCCACGGTCGGGCGCTGGTACGAGCCTGAAAAGCTCATGGGCTACGCCGTCGCGATCTACGTCGCCAAGCTGCTCGTCTGGGACAAGGTGCTGGGCCTCGGCTCGACCGATCCGCTCGCTGGCTGGATCGAGACCACGGCAAACCTCATCATCGGATTCTATTTCGGCAAGCGCGGCGCCGAGAACGTCGCGCGCATCGTGGCGGGGGCACTGCGGAAATGAGCGAAGCCAAGCGATTTGACGATCTGCCGGAGCGGACCAAAGACTTTCTGCTCAATCTCCGCGACGACGAGATTGACACGATGAACGACGGCATTCGCCTCGTCGGCGCGATCCGAACAGTCGGCACCTTCGTCAAATGGGTGATCGTTGGGTTGCTGGGCCTGTTCGCCGGTATCGTGATGTTCGGGGAATCCGTCATGAAAATCATGGCATGGTTTCGGTGAGGCTTGGCGATGCCTGACGCAAAACAGCAAATCGCATCGATGCTGGCAGGCGAACAACCGCAGCAAGGCTGGTCGCTAGCCGATATCGGCCGCTATTTCTCGCCATCGAACCAGGAATGGGCGCCGTGGCCGGTGAGGGCGGTGAGAGGTGGGTTGGCGGCACTTGCCGCGCCGGGCGATGCTTACGCCGGGCGCCTCCCGATGATGGATGACAGCGGCCACACCAGCCTTGAGGCTATTGGACGCGGCGCCGATCTGGCGGGGCTGATGACGCTCGGGGCTGGCGCAATCCCCGCAGAAAGCGGAGCTGTGCTAAATGCAGGGCTGCGCGACAGATATGCGGCCTACTTGCGCGAGGCGTCGGGCGGGAAAGACCCAAACAGGATCAAACTGACGCCGGAGCGTGTCGATGCCGCGAAGGAGTTGTATCGCACAGGACTTGGCTATTGGCCCGAAGGTCGCCCAAATATCCCAGTCGGGAGCGGGCCGTCTCCATACCGGCAGACCATGCAGGCGCAAGCCGCCGCTGAGTTTGCCGCTCAGGCGCGGCGATCCGGCATCGATGATGTGCGAGTTAAGTTCGCGGATGGCCCGATGGGGTCAGTCTATGTCCGCACTGGCGATCACGGCACTGTGCGGTTTGCGGACCATGCTCAGCCTGAGGGCTGGTTTAGAAATCCAAAAACCGGCCAAGAAGAGTATGGCGCCGTTGGCGGGTTTTCCAAGGAACTCGGGCGACGCCATTATCCCGCAACGGTAAATGTATCTCCGGCCAGCAAGTTTGATAGAACGCTAGACGCAACGAGCGCGTATGACTTCCTCGCCGCCATCTTGCGCGGTGATGGCGCATAAGACCCATGCTGGCTCGGCTACGCCTCTCGTGAAAGTTGGCCCATCATCATGACAGCCATCGAATACCGCGACGTGCCGAACGGCTACGTCTATCTATACGAGCGCGAGGGGTGGGTCGTAGTCGAGCGCGGCGACTTCACGACGAGGATGCGAAGAGGCACGCGATAATTATTGCTGCTGGCCGCATACGCCATCGTAATAGAGTTGTTGCGGTTGGTCGGGTCTGCTAATATATTTCAACTTCTCGCTTATGTCGGGATATTGGAGTTGCGGTTGGTGTGTGACCCCGCTACACTTGCCTCATTGAGGCGAAGTTGAAGATGTTGCGGTTGGTCTTGCACCCTTGGCCTTCGGGCCATGGCTTCGGCATCCGTTAATAAGCGGCCCGTTTTCCTATCGGCTAAAGATATGCACGGCGGGTTGCACCAAATAAGAGGCCACTCTACGGAGTGGCCTCTTGCTATTGCGACGGTTGTTTTCGCTGGTTGCCGCGTGGCTACCGCGTCAACCGATCCATCGCGTCCCGGCACTGTGCGCGAAACCCGCTTGCCGGCCATGCCGCCGCAACGCCCTCTGGATCGTCCACAAACAGCCGTACAGCGCGATTTAGCTCGGCGGCGTTGTGGTAGATGCCAGTCACGTTAAGCGTCTCAGCGCCCGCGATTTTTGTCTCCGAGCCGTCGCGGATCAAGCGTCGCATGATCCAGCGGCCGTTGGCGTCGGTGGTGATACCGGCCGCCAGCTTGCCATCGACGTAGACCAGCGAGTGGCCTTGCGCGGCGGCGGAAACCTGCACCTTGGCGGCCGAGCGGTTGGGGTGGTTAGCCATTACGCTGCCTCCACCATGCGAGGATCGATGGTGATGATCGGCGCCACGTCGCGGCCCTTCGTCTCAACGATCCAGTCTTTCGCGTGGATGTAGCCGTTTTCGATAACGATCTGGCTGCGCGGGAACCAAACATCGCGCTCGCCGCGGGTGGTGGTGACGCGGATCAGCAGGGCCTTCTCAGTCTTGCGCTCGATTTGGCCGGTCCCGCCGATTGCCTGATATCCAATCATCTTTTTCTCCCAGCCCCTGAAGCCCGAGGCGCGGCGTCAACTCGCTGTTGACAATCCTTTTATCGCACGGATTGACGGCAGGGTCAATACATAATAGCAACATGGTGTCGTATATACACACCTATGGTGAGTTATGAGACGGAGAATCACGCCTACCTATGCTGCCTGGCAGGGCATGAAACAGAGGTGTCTTAATCCGCTGAATCCGGGTTATAAAAACTACGGCGGCCGCGGGATTAAAATATGTGATCGTTGGATTAACAGCTTCGAAAATTTTGTTTCGGACCTGGGTGAGAAACCGCACGGCGCGTATCTTGATCGCGTAAATAATGATGGCGACTACGAACCTAGTAATGTTCGTTGGGCTGACTCGTTTACGAATTCGCGCAACCGCCGCCGGTCGAAGGATCCAGCCTTATGGTTTCGTGTCCCGCAAGAAACGCTTGATGGTATCGCCGCCGCGCTCGCCGGGGGCGAGGACCGTGCAGCCTTTATCCGCAACGCCATCGATCGCGAGTTGCGGAGGCGGCGCAAAGCCGGCTCCTGATCATCACTCCGACGGCTGCCAGTCCTCGGTCTGGCCGATCTCGCGCGCCAGCCGCTCCACGTCGTCGCCTGTCGGCTCATCCATCCGCAGATACTTGTCCATGCCGGTGCGTCGGCAGACCTCGGTGAAGTCCTCGACGGCCTTACGGCTCGGGCGCCATGGGTGAAAACGTGTGATCTTGGCGGGCATGGCAGCACTATAGCCGCAAAATCGTTTTACAAGATCGGAAATTGTTCAAGGATTTCAGTCGGGGAAATTGGCCGGAATGTAAAAGGCCGTCTAATCAAATCAATGGTTTAGGTATAAAGTCTCTTACCCTACCATTAGACGATCCCCCAAGCGGGCCAGTGGCTTAACCGATCGGCCAGACAGACCCACCGGTACGCGCAAGGCTGCTTGCAAGCCCGTTCAACGAACCGGCTCGGGCCGGGTTCTAACCGGCGCGGTCGCGTCGCGCAAGAGCCTCGGCTGCCCTCTTGCCGGCCTGCCACTGCCGGCACGCCGCCCGGCCGGTGTCCGTATCGTTGCCGGCGCATGAGCTAGGCGGGCTGAAGCGGGTCCGTACAATCGGGACCATTCACCTCCGCGATCAAGCCAGCAGGTGTTGCGGCATTATCCCGCCCCGACTCTTCCGCGAGCATGGAGAGCGTTTTTTCTGAGCGGTGTGAGAAGAAGAAAGCCGGTGGAGACCGGCGATCCCGCGTGGCGCGATTCGCGATCGCGCCACATCGGTTTGCCCGCAACATCGTCCCCGACCGCGCGACATCCCTCGAACCACTCAACACCGTTGCACTTTACCTCCGCGCAGTTCCGGAAGCGGAACAGCGTTCGCGGCCGTTATGCTTTCCTCTGCAAGATCGGCAAGGCACGCATTCCTGCATTGAAAAGCTGGGTCCAGGATGGAACGCCGCCGCGCAACACGAGTTGGATTTGCAGACACGACAGAAGGGAGACTGAGACATGATTTCCAGAGTCCTTATGGCTGCCATGTTGACGACGGCGCTGGCCGGAACCGCCGTGGCGCAATCGTCGAGCGAGCCGTCCGCGCCTTCGCAGGCGCCGGCGACGTCGACGATGAACAAGTCGGATGCTGCGCCTGCACCATCGACGAAAGCCGAGGGCGAATGGCGTTCGACGAAGCTCGTTGGTTTGAATGTCTATAACGAAAGCAACGAGAAGCTCGGCGCGATCAACGATCTTATTTTCGACAAGCAGGGCAAGATCGCCAATGTCGTGATCGGTGTCGGCGGCTTCCTCGGCATGGGCGAACACAATATCTCCGTCAGCTTCGACCAGTTGAAGTGGGTCGATGAGCCGATCAAGACCACCACCTCCGACGCGCGGCCGGGCGGAGCCGGCGGCATGAGCGGATCGGGCGGCATGGGCACGATGGGCACCGGCAGCGGCACGGTTGGCTCCGCCAACACCACGGCGGCTCCTGCCAAGCGTTGGGCTCCGGACCATGCGGTGCTCGCCAACGCGACCAAGGACCAGCTCAAGGCCATGCCGGCCTTCAAGTACTAAGAGCCGGTCTCATGACCCGGAAGGCCGCCCTCGGGCGGCCTTCTTTTTTTGTCCTGTGGCGGCGTGGTACTGCCGCGGCCATGGCGCGGCGGCACCGGCCGGGCTACAACAGCGCGGGGAGCATTTCGAACGTCGGCAGGAGAGGGTGGCAGCGCGATGACCTTGTTGAGCGAACGCATTCGGCCGGGCGAGGTCGCGGTCGAGATTCCGCGCCCGACGGATGCCGGCGTCTATTTCATCGGCCGCATTCGTACGCCGTGGGCGACGTCGGGCGAGTGCCCGAAGCGCGGCCGCCGCGATGGTGAGATCTGCCGCATCGAGGTCGATCCGTTCTGGCATCCGGCGCTCCAGGGGCTGGACAAGCACGCCTGCCTGCAGATCCTTTACTGGATGCACCTCGCCCGCCGCGACCTGTTGCAACAGAATCCGGGGGGCGGCGGCAACATCGTCGGCACGTTCGCGATCCGCTCGCCGGTCCGGCCCAACCCGATTGCCTCCTCGCTGGTCGATCTGGTCGGCATCGAGGGCGGCACGCTCATGGTGCGCGGCCTCGACTGCATCGACGGTACGCCCTTGATCGACATCAAGCCGGAGTTCTGCCCCGGCAAGCATCGAGCTGACGATCAGAACGCCGCGTAGCCGCCGTCGATCACAAAACAGTCGGCGGTGTGATAGGACGACGCCCCGCTCATCAGATAGACAGCGATGCCGCCGAAATCCGCCGGCTCGCCGAAGCGGCGCATCGGAATGCGCGGCATCACGTTGCCGACGAACTTGTCGTTGGCCATCAGCCCCTCGGTCATCTCGCTCCTGATCCAGCCCGGCAGGATGGCGTTGGCGGTGACGCCGTAGCGCGCCAGTTCGACCGCCAGCGCCCGCACCAGCGCGTTGATCGCGGCCTTGCTTGCAGCATAGTGCTCGTTGCGCGCGGTGCCGAACAGCGAGGCGATGCTCGATGTCGCCACCAGCCGGCCGAAGGCGTCGCCGGCCGCGGCGCGCTTGGTCATGTGGCGCGCCACCGCCTGAAAGACGTGGAAGACGCCATCGAGGTTGGTGGCGAACATGTTGCGCCAGTCGTCCTCGCTGCGCTCGACAAATCCCTGCCGGCCGCCGCCGCCGATGCCGGCGTTGGCGAAGCAGCCATCGACCCGGCCAAAGCTTGTCAGCGTCGCCGCCATCGCCGCCTTGACCGACGCGGCATCGGTAACATCGCAGGCTTGCGCCTCCGCCCGCGCGCCGGTGTTCTTGAGGACCGCCACCGCGCGGGCGTTCTTCTCGGCATTGCGGCCCCAGACCGACACCGCGCAGCCGGCCCCGGCCAGCGCTTCGGCAATGCCGAGGCCGATGCCGCCGTTGCCGCCGGTGACCACGGCCACCCGGCCGCTGAGGTCGAAGATCGTCATGTCGTGTTCTCCCGAATGCGTATCGCGGCGCGGCGGTGCGCGCCGCCTTTGGGCCGCAGGATGGCCGATCGCGGGGTCGAGATCAAACGATGGCGTGGCGCCCGGCGCGCTGCTTGCCGCGGCTTTGGTTTTCTGGCGTGATGGCCGCGCCCGCCGCGCCGCGCGCACGGCAACATCGACCACAAGGACCGACGCATGCCCCTCCATCACGTTGCGCTCGATTTCGCTGGCGCCGTCGCCACCGTCACACTCGACCATCAGGAGGTGATGAACGCCCTCTCGCCGGAGATGCTCAAAAGCCTGGCCGAGGCGTTCGATATTATCGCCGAGCGCCGCAGCGAGGTGCGCTGTGTGATGCTGACCGGCGCTGGGCGGGCGTTCTGCACCGGGGCCAATTTGCAGGGGCGCGGCGCGAAATCCGCCGACGACCATCCGTTGCGCGGCGCCGGCGCGGCGCTGGAGACCGCCTTCCATCCGTTCCTGCGCCGCATGCGCGATCTGCATTGCCCGCTCGTCACCGCGATCAACGGTCCGGCGGCCGGCGCCGGGATGAGCGTCGCGCTGATGGGCGACATGGTGCTGATGGCGCGCTCGGCCTATTTCCTGCAGGCATTTCGGCGCATCGGGCTGGTGCCGGATTGCGGATCGACCTGGCTGTTGCCGCGGCTGGTCGGGCGTGCCCGCGCGCTCGAACTGTCGCTGATGGGCGAGAAGCTGCCGGCCGAGACCGCGCTGGCGTGGGGTCTCGTCAACCGCGTCATCGACGATGCCGCGATCATGGGCGAGGCGCGCAAACTCGCCGAGGATCTGGCGAGCGGTCCGACGCAGGCGCTCGGCCTGATCCGCAGGCTTTACTGGGAGAGCCCGGAAAACTCCTACGAGGAGCAACTCGACCGCGAGCGCCAGTTCCAGCAGCAGGCCGGCGCGACGGACGATTTCCGCGAAGGCGTGACCGCGTTCCTGGAGAAGCGCCCGGTGAAATTCACCGGGCGCTGAGCCAATCACGCGGCGCGTTGCGCGGCCTCCTTCGGGTCGATCGGCGTGGTGCCGCGCAGGCCAAGGATATCTTCGAGCGCCTTGGCGCCGGCGAGCAGCGCCGCCTCGTTGTGCGGTCGCGCCACCATCTGCAGGCCGACCGGCAGGCCGGAGGCGGTGAAGCCGCACGGCAGCGACAGCGCCGGCGCGCAGGTCAGCGTGATCGCGTAGACGATGCCGAGCCACTGCACGTAGTTGTCGAACGTGTGGCCGTCGCAGGTCGCGACATAGCGCTCCTCGACCGGGAACGGCGGCACGATGGTGGCCGGGCACAACAGGAGATCGTAGGTTTCGAAGAACGTCATCAGCCGCGCCGCCAGTGCGACGCGCTGTGCCTCGGCGCGCGCGATCTCGTCCACCGACAGCGCCAGGCCCTGCTCGATATTCCACACCACCTCGGGTTTGAGCAGGTCGCGATGTCTGCGCAACAGCTCCGCCTTGCTGACGGCGTAATCGAGCGCGCGCAGCACATGGAAGCAGTCGTGCGCCTCGGAGAAGTCCGGCGTTGCTTCCTCGACGACGACGCCGGCGTCCGTGAAGCGTTGCGCCGCCGCTTTGGTGACCGCGGCGACTTCGGGATCGACCGGGGTGATGCCAAGGCTTTGCGAATAGGCGACGCGGCGCGGCCGCGCCCCTGCGCGGGCAGCGGCGAGGAACGGCGTCGCATCCTGCGGCCGCGACAGCGGATCGGCGGCGTGCGCGCCGCTCATCGCATCGAGCAGCAGCGCCACGTCCTCGACGGTGCGCGCCATCGGCCCCTCGACGCCAAGCGTGCGGTCGATCTTGAAGGCCGGCGTATGCGCCACGCGGCCGATGCTCGGGCGCAGGCCGACGATGCCGCAGAAGCTCGCCGGATTGCGCAGCGAGCCGCCCATGTCCGATCCGTGCGCCACCCAGGCCATGCCGGCGGCCAGCGCCGCCGCGGCGCCGCCGGAGGAGCCGGCGGCCGAGCGCGTGAGGTCCCATGGATTGCGGGTGGCGCCGAACACCTCGTTGAAGGTGTTGCCGCCGGCGCCGAACTCCGGGGTGTTGGATTTTGCGTAGACCACGCCGCCTGCCGCCTCCAGATGCGTGACCAGAAGGTCGGAGCGCTCAGGCACATGGTCCTTGAAGATCGGTGAGCCGAAGGTGGTGCGCACGCCGGCCACCTCGGTGAGGTCCTTGATCGGCACCGGCAGGCCGCACAGCACGCCGCGCCTGGCGGCGGGCTTCGCCATCAGCGCGCGGGCATGGGCGCGGGCGCGCTCGAAGCACAGGGTCGGCAACGCGTTGACCTTGCCATCGACCGCCGCGATGCGTGCTTCCAGCACGTCGAGCAGGTCGAGCGGCGTCACCTCGTCGCGGTGCAGGCGCTCCACCACCGCACAGGCGCTCGCTTGCAGCAATTCCGGTGTGTCGCTCATCGTCGCCCCCATATTAACCATGCCTGCCGGCACGATTGCCTTTACTATAGCCGCCTCGGATCGAAAGGCGAGGCGCCGGCAGGCCGCGCGCCCTGCGGAACAAAAAGCCGGGGTCGGCACTTGCCACCCCGGCCAATCTGGAGAGATCGATGCGCAGACTTTTCACCGTGCTGGCGATTCTATCGACGCTGAGCCTGACCAATTGCGGTTACAATGTCATCCAGTCGCAGGACGAGCAGATCAAGTCGAGCTGGTCGGAGGTCGTCAACCAGTACCAGCGCCGTGCCGATCTGGTGCCCAACCTCGTCAACTCGGTGAAGGGCTTTGCCCAGCAGGAGAAGGACGTGCTACTTGGTGTCACCGAGGCGCGCGCCAAGGTCGGCAGCCTCAACGTGACGCCGGAGGTGCTCAACGATCCCTCCGCCTTCCAGAAATTCCAGGCAGCGCAATCGGAATTGACGAGCGCGCTGTCGCGGCTTCTGGTGGTGACGGAAAACTATCCGCAGCTCAAGTCGGACCAGCTGTTCCGCGATTTGCAGGCGCAACTGGAAGGCACCGAGAACCGCATCGCGGTGGCGCGCAACCGCTACATCAAGGCGGTGCAGGACTATAACGTCACGGTGCGCTCGTTCCCCTCGAACATGACCGCGATGCTGTTCGGCTACAAGGAGAAGCCGAACTTCACCGTGGACAACGAGAAGGCGATCTCCACGGCGCCGAAGGTCGATTTCACGCCGGCGCCGAAGCAGTAAAAGGCCTCTGCCGTGGGCGCGGTCCTGGCGCTTCGAGCATTTTGCATCGCCTTTCTGCTGTTCGCGGCGGGATCGGCGGCGGCGGACGTCGCGGTGCCGCCGCTCACCGGCCGCGTCGTCGATCAGACGGGCACGCTGACGGCGGCGCAGGTCGCGGCCCTCGACAAGACGCTGGAGGATCTGGAGGCCCGCAAGGGCAGCCAGATCGCCGTGCTGCTGGTGCCGACGACGGCGCCCGAGACCATCGAGCAGTTCGCGCTGCGGGTGGCGGAAGCCTGGAAGATCGGTCGCAAGCGCATCGACGACGGCGCGCTGCTGGTGGTCGCCAGGGACGACCGCGCGCTGCGCATCGAGGTTGGCTACGGGCTGGAGGGTGCGCTGAACGATGCCACCGCCAAGCGCATCATCGAGGAGATCATCGTCCCGCAGTTTCGCGCCGGCCGTTTCGCGGAAGGAATTACGGCCGGCGTCGGGCGCATGGTGGGCGTGATCGACGGCGAACAGTTGCCGCCGCCGCAGCGGCAGGACGATGCGGCCGATCTGGACAATCTGGGCCAGCTCATTCCGATTGTGCTGGTGCTGATGCTGGCGTTCGGCGGCGTGTTCCGCGCGGTGCTCGGCCGCTTTCTCGGTGCGCTCGCCACCGGCGCCGGTGTCGGGCTGATCACCTGGCTGTTTCTCGGCACGCTTGCGGTCGCCACGCTGGCCGGCCTGATCGCTTTCGTGTTCACGCTGATGTCGGGCGGGCTCGGTGGCTTCGGCGGCCCCGGCATGGGTGGCTATGGCCGTAGGTCGGGCGGCTTTGGCGGCGGCTCGCGGGGCGGCGGCTTTTCCGGCGGGGGCGGGTCGTTCGGCGGCGGCGGCGCCTCGGGGCGGTGGTGACGATGGGATTGAGGCGCATCACGCAGCATCTTCTGGCGACGCACCGGCCGTTGCGCCGGGCGTTTCCGGTGCCGACGCTCGCGGCCATCGAGAGCGCCATCCGGGCGAGCGAGAGGACGCATCGCGGCCAGATCCGCTTCGTGATCGAGACGGCGCTCGACGGCGCGCCGCTGTTCAGCGACCAGACGGTGCGCGAGCGCGCGCTCGACGTGTTCTCGCTGCTGCGCATCTGGGATACCGCACACAACAACGGGGTAATGATCTATCTGTTGTTCGCCGATCACACCGTTGAGATCGTTGCCGACCGTGGCATCGATGCGCATGTCGGCGCGGCCGGCTGGGCCGCGATCTGCCGCGACATGGAGGCGGCGTTCCGGAAAGGCGCGTTCGAACGCGGTGCGCTCGACGGCATTGCCGCCATCACCGCGCATCTGGCGCGGCACTTTCCGGCCGACGGCATGGGCGACAACGAACTGCCCGACGCCCCGGTGGTGATCGTGCGCTGAGGCCCCTCCCTGACCGTCACCGGGCGCGGAGAGGGCGGCGGTGCACATGCTGTTTTGACCCTACCTTTCTCTCCGTGGTCACACGCGGGCTTGACCCGCGTGTCCATCTTCAAAGAAGGATGGATTGCCGGGTCAAGCCCGGCAATGACGAGAGAGGGGACCAGGACATGGTGCCCGACAAGCACGGGTATGACGGGACAGGGGCTATCCTTTGTCCGCCACGCCCGCCAGCGCCAGCACCGTGTGCAGCAGCACATTGGCACCGGCGGCGCAGTCGGCCTGCGTCGCGTCCTCCAGCTCGTTGTGGCTGACGCCGTCCTTGCACGGCACAAAGATCATCGCTGCCGGCATCACGGTCGCGAGGTTGCAGGCATCGTGCCCGGCGCCGGAGGTGATGCGGCGATAGCCGTAGCCAAGCTCCTTCGCCGCCGCCTCCACCGCATCGACGAGTTTCGCATCGAACTGCGTCGGCTCCTTGCGCCAGACCTGATTCAATTCGACCGCGACCTTGCGGCGCGCGGCGATCTCCTCGAACACCTTGCGCAGCATGATGTCGAACTTGTCGAGCGTGGCGGCGTTGGCGCTGCGCACGTCGAGGGTGAAGGTGAGGTCGCCGGGGACGACGTTGCGCGAGGCGTTCTCGATGGTCGCTTCGCCGATCGTGCCGACGGCCTCGGGACCCAGTTCGCGGGCGATGCGTTCGACCGCCAGCACGACCTCGGCGAAGGTCGCCAGCGCATCGCGCCGGAGCGGCATCGGCGTGGTGCCGGCGTGGCTGGCGAAGCCGGTGAGGCGGCCGTCGTACCAGATGATGCCCTGGCCGTTGTGGACGACGCCGATGGTCTTGCCCTCGGCTTCCAGGATCGGCCCCTGCTCGATGTGCAGTTCGACGAAGGCGCCGAGCCGGCGCGCGCCGACCGCCTCGCTCCCGCGATAGCCGATCGCCTCCAGCGCCTCAGCCACCGTCACGCCGTCGGCATCCTTGCGTGCCAGAATGTCCTCGGTCGTGAAGTCGCCGGCATAGGTGCCCGACGCCATCATCGCCGGCGCGAAGCGCGAGCCTTCCTCGTTGGTCCAGTTGACGACGCACAGCGGAATCTCGGTCTCGATGCCGGCGGCGTTGAGCGTGCGCACCACTTCGAGCGCGGCCAGCGTGCCGAGCACACCGTCGTATTTGCCGCCGGTCGGCTGGGTGTCGAGGTGCGAGCCGATGCCGAGCGGCGGCTTCGTCATGTCGCGGCCGGAGCGGAGCGCGAACATGGTGCCGAGCGCATCGACATAGACCTCGCACCCGGCCGCCTCGCAGGCCGTGCGGAACCAGTTGCGCACCTGCTTGTCTTCCGGTCCGAGCGTCAGCCGCCGCACGCCGCCCTTTGGCGTCGCGCCGAAACGGGCGGTCTCATGAATGGTGCCCCACAGGCGTTCGGAATCGATCTGGAGGTTGGAGAAGGATTTTGTCATCGGGGCGGGGGGCTCGACATGGACCGGACATCGGGCGCCATCGGCGCCCGGGGGTGTCATATCACGCCCGCGTGAGCCTTCAAATCAGTCGCCGTCGGGGAGCGTCAGCCTGAAGGTCCTGACCAGATCGGCGATCTGGTCCGAGGTCAGATGGCGCGGGTTGAGGTTGCGCAGCAGCAGGTGGAGCCTGGCCGTCTCCTCCAGTTCCTCGGTGGCGAACACCGCGCCCTCCAGCGTCTCGCCCGCCACCACCGGCCCGTGATTGGCGAGCAGCACCGAGGCGTAGCGTCCGGCCAGACCGCGGATCGCGTCAGCGACCGCCGGATCGCCGGGCCGGAAATACGGCACCAGCGCGGTTTGCCCACACCGCATCAGGTAATAGGGCGTGAGCGGCGGCAGCGCCGCGCGCGGATCGACGTCCGGCAGCATCGACACCGCGACCGCATGGGTGGAGTGCAGGTGCACGACCGCGCGGGCCTGCCTGCGGCTGTCGTACAGCGCGGTGTGGAGGGGAATTTCCTTGGTCGGCGCGTCGCCGGAGATGAGCCGTCCCTGCGCATCAAGCCGGGCGAGCCGCGCCGGATTGAGAAAGCCGAGGGAAGCGTTGGTCGGCGTCACGAGCCAGCCACCGTCGTCGAGGCGGACGCTGATGTTGCCGGACGAGCCGGGGGTCAGCCCGCGTTCGAACAGCGAGCGGCCGTAGCGGCAGATGTCCTCGCGCAGCCGTGTATCGGACATGACGCCTCCCGTTATCCGGCCTTTGTCTCATACCGACGGAGGCCGGCAAACGTCTTTTTTGGCAACGCCGTCGGATCGTGTTACCGATGAAGACTGTCCCGAGCGAGGTCGTTGCAATGCCCGAGCCTGTGTCCGCCGTCCGTGTGGCCGTCATTGGCCTTGGCGCCATGGGGTTCGGCATGGCGGCGTCGCTGAAGCGGGCGGGTTTCGACGTCACCGGCTGTGACGTTGCGGCCGCGGCGGTGGAGCGCCTCGTTGCTCTCGGCGGCCGCGGCGCCGCGACCCCGGCGGAGGCGGCGCGCGAGGCAAAGATCGTCGTCAGCGTCGTCGTCAGTGCCGCGCAGACCGAGGCGATCCTGTTCGGCAAGGACGGCGTTGCCGAAATCTTGGCACCGGGCGCGGTGTTCGTCTCGTCGGCGACCATGGCGCCGGAGGCGGCGCGCGATCTGGCCAAACGGCTGGAGGCGACCGGGCGGCATTTTCTCGATGCGCCGATCAGCGGCGGCGCGCAGCGCGCGTCCGAAGGACAACTCACCATCCTCGCCTCGGGCAGCGCGGCGGCCTTCGCCGCGGCGCGGCCGGCGCTCGAAGCGATGGCGGCAAACCTCTATGAACTAGGCTACGAGGCAGGGCAGGGCTCGGCCTTCAAGATGATCAACCAGCATCTGGCCGGCATCCACATCGCCGCCGCCAGCGAGGCGATGGCCTTTGCCGCGCGGCAGGGTCTCGACCTGCGCAAGGTGTACGAGGTGATCACCACCTCGGCCGGCAATTCGTGGATGTTCGAGAACCGTATGCCGCATGTGCTCGACGGCGATTATGCGCCGCGCAGCGCCGTCGATATTTTTGTAAAGGATCTCGGCATCGTGCAGGACATGGCGCGGGCCGAGACATTTCCGGTGCCGGTCGCCGCTGCCGCGTTGCAGATGTTTTTGATGACCTCGGCGGCGGGCATGGGGCGCGACGACGACGCCTCCGTCGCCCGGCTCTACGGCCGCATCACCGGCACGGTGCTGCCGGGCAGGGACTAAAGATGCCGCGCTTTGCCGCCAATCTGTCGCTGATGTTCAACGAGTGGCCGTTTCTCGACCGCTTCGATGCGGCCGCGCAGGCCGGCTTCACCGCCGTGGAATTCTTGTTTCCCTACGATCATGCGCCGGCCGACATCGCCGAACGGCTCAAGCGCAACGGCCTGACGCAAGCGCTGTTCAACCTGCCGCCGGGCGACTGGGCCGCCGGCGAGCGCGGCATGGCCTCGTTCGCCGACCGCTTCACCGAGGTGCAGGAGGGCATCGTCACCGCGCTGCCCTACGCCAAGGCGACCGGCGTGAAGCGGCTGCACCTGATGGCGGGCAAATCCGACCGCCACGATCTGCGTCATGTCGAAGCGTTCCGCACCGCCGTGATCTGGGCGGCGCGCGAACTGGCCGACCACGGCATCGCGTTGTTGCTGGAGCCGCTGAACGCCCGCGACAATCCCGGCTATTTCCTCGATGACTTTGCTTTCGCCGCCGACATGATTCGCGAGATCGGCGCGCCCAACGTCAAACTGCAATTCGACATCTATCACCGCCAGATCATGCACGGCGATGTGCTCGCTGCGTTGCGTGAGATGATGCCGATCATCGGCCATGTCCAGGTCGCGAGCGTGCCCTCGCGCCATGAGCCGATGAGCGAGGAATTGAACGACGCGGTCCTGTTCGCTGAGCTCGACCGGCTCGGCTACAAGGGGTTTGTCGGTTGCGAATATCGGCCGCGCAGCACGACGCTGGACGGGCTCGGCTGGTTCGCGCCGTATCGCGACAGTCAGGGGACGCCGCCATGACGCTGGCGCTGGGAGCCATCGCCGACGACTATACCGGCGCCTCCGACCTCGCCAACACGCTGACGCGCAATGGCTTGCGCACCATCCAGACCATCGGCGTGCCGCGCGACGACCTTGCGTTGCCTGAGGCCGACGCCGTGGTGGTGTCGCTGAAAAGCCGCTCGATCCCCGCAACCGAGGCGGTCGCGCGTGCGCAGGCCGCCGAGCGCTGGCTGCGCGGGCGCGGCGCGGCGCATGTGCTGTTCAAGGTCTGCTCAACCTTCGATTCCACCGACGCCGGCAATATCGGCCCGGTGATGGATGCGTTGCGTGCCGATGCCGATGAGCCGATCGTGCTGGTGACGCCGGCCTTCCCCGAGACCGGCCGCACGGTTTACCAGGGCCATCTGTTCGTCGGCCATGTGCCGCTCAACGAAAGCCCGCTCAAGGATCATCCGCTCAACCCGATGCACGACGCCAACCTGGTGCGGGTGCTGGCGCGGCAAAGCCAGGGCAAGGTCGGGCTGGTCGATCTCGCGACCGTCGCCGAGGGCGTGGGCGCGATCCGTGCTCGCCTTGGCGAACTGGCCGGGCAGGGCATTCATGCGGCGATCGCCGATGCGGTGTTCGCACGCGATCTGGAAGCGCTCGGGCAGGCCGCGCTGGGTTGCCGCGTGTCGGTCGGCGCCTCCGGGCTTGGGCTCGGGCTGGCGCGGGCGCTGGTCGCGCAGCGCCGCGTCGTGGGGACCGAAGAGGCGCCATCACAGGAGGCGGTCGGCGGCTTTGCCGCGTGCCTTGCCGGAAGCTGCTCGCAGGCGACGCTTGCGCAGATCGCGGCGGCCGAGCGTGTGATGCCGGTGCTGCGGCTCGATCCCAACGCGCTGATGAGCGCAGACGCCGAGGTGGCGCGGGCGCTTGCGTTTGCGCGCGAACGACTTGGCGATGGCCCGGTGCTGATTGCCAGCAGCGCGTCGCCGGATCAGGTGGCCGCCGTGCAGGCGGCGCACGGCCGCGAGGCAGCCGGCCATGCCATCGAGCAGGCGATGGCGGCGATTGCCGAGGGGCTGGTGGCTGCCGGCGTGCGCCGGCTGGTCGTCGCCGGTGGCGAGACCTCGGGCGCCGTGGTGGACTGCCTGCGACTGCCGGCCTTCGTGGTGGGTGCGGAGATCGCACCCGGCGTGCCGGTGCTGCGCACGGCCGGCACCGACCGGGCGATGTGGCTGGCGCTGAAGTCGGGCAACTTCGGTGGCCCGGATTTTTTCAGCGATGCGCTGAGCCTGATGCGGTAGAGGCTACCCCAGCATCCCGGTATCGCCGCAGATCGAGATCGCCTGGCCAGAAATCGTTTTGCCGCGCGGGCTGCACATCAATAGGATCTGGTCGGCGATCTGCTCCGGCGTCACGTAATCCTTGATCGAGGTGTAGGAAAACGCGATCCGTTCCATCTCCGCATAGGAAATGCCGCGCTGTTGCGCCTTGGCCTCCAGCACGCGGCGCTGGCGGTCGCCGGCGACGAGGCCGGGCAAAATGGCGTTGACGCGGATGTTGTCGGGGCCAAGCTCGATCGACAGCGATTTTGTAAAGCCGACCACGCCCCATTTCGCCGCGGCATAGGGGCTGCGCATGGCAAAACCGAGCCGCCCCGCCGCCGACGAGATGTTGACGATCGAGGCATTCTTGCTTTGCCGCAGCAGGGGCACCGCGAGCCGCGCGCAGTTGAACTGCCCGGTGAGGCAGATCGCGACGCAGCGGTCCCAGTCCTCCGGGTGCATCTCCTCGACCTTTGCGGTGGGGCCGGCGACACCGGCATTATTGACCAGCACGTCGAGGCCGCCGAGCGCGGCGGTTGCTTCATCGAACATCGCGGCGACGGCGGCGCGGTCCGATACGTCGCAGCGGCTCGTCGTCAATTGCGGATCGCTTTGGCCGAGGACTGCGAGCGCCGCCTCATCGACATCGCACAGATGCACGCGCGCGCCTTCGCCGGCAAACGCGCGGGCGATGGCAAGCCCGATGCCGTTCGCACCGGCGGTGACGAGAACGCGCAAACCCTTGATGGCGAGGTCCATGATTGCTCCGCAATGAAAACGCTTTAATCGGGCAGGTTGCCGCGTGACAGGATGAAGTCGGAAGCGCCCTTGATATCGGCGGCGATGCCGGCGCGCGCCTTCTCCGGATCGCGCCTGATGATCGCCGCCAGCACCTCGGCGTGGAAGTTCACCGCGCCGCCGGTGTGGATGCGTTCGGGATTTGCAAGCAGATCGAGATTGATGACCGGGCCGACCTTGAGCCACAGCGCGCGGATGATGCCGGCCAGCGACGGCGATTTCGCCGCGTGATAGACGGCGAAATGAAAGCGCTTGTTGACCTCGACGGCATGCGGCAGGTCGGGCTCGCGCGAGAGGCTTTCGGCGCGCATCGCCGCCTCGGCGGCCGCGATGGCCGGAATGTCGGCCTCGCTGCGCCGCTCGGCGGCCAGCGCCGCAGCGTGGCCTTCGATGACGATGCGGGTGGCGGTCAGGTCGCGGAATTGCGCCGCCGACATCACCGGGACGCGGATCGCGCGGTTGGGCGCGACCTCCAGCGCCTTGTCGGCAACGAGCCGCGATACCGCGGCGCGTACCGGCATGATCGAGACGCCGAGCGCCTCGGCGGCGCCACGCAGCGACAGCCGCTCGCCGGGCGCGAGCCGGCCGGAGATCAGGTGTTCGGCCAGCCGCGCATAGGCCCGCTCGCCCAGCGTCAGCCGCTCGAGCGGCTCCTCCAGCACCAGCGCGGCAGGCACGTTCAAGGCGGCGTCTCCGGTCAAATGACGGACATGCGAGAACGGACTCGACAAGCATTCCATCTTTTGTCAGTCTATCCGTGATCACAGATCACGGCAAGCCAAGCAGCACCCGGCAGAACGGTGCGCGCCGGAAAGCAACGAGAACGCCGCCAACGCGCGGCCACGACGGGGAGAGACATCCATGCCTGATACACCGCAGTTCACGCGCCGCCGCCTGTTGCAATCCGCCGGCGGCCTTGCTCTCGCCTCCAGCATTGCCGCGCCCTCGGTGCTGCTGGCGCAATCCGCCGACGTCATCCGTATCGGCCATCTGACGCCGCGCACCGGCTTTCTCGGGCCGCTCGGCGAATACGGCGTGATGGCGATCGACCTCGCCGTCGAGGAGATCAACGCCAAGGGCGGCGTGATGGGCCGCAAGATCGAGCTTCTGAAGGAGGACTCGGTCAACCCGCAGACCGCCTCGACCAAGGCCGAGCGCATGATCGAGCGCGACAAGGTGGCCTGTATCATCGGCGAGATCTCGTCGGCCTCGTGCCTGACCATTGCCCAGGTGGCGCAGCGCACCAAGACGCTGTTCATCAACACCGGCGGCAACTCCGACGCGCTACGCGGCTCGGACTGCAAGCGCTACATGTTCCACGTCGAGTCGCAGAACTCGATGTATGTCAAAACCGCCGGCCGCGCTCATTTGCGCAACGGGCTGGTGAAGGGCAAGAAGTGGTACTCGCTGACGGCGGACTACGCCTTCGGCCACGACCTCCTGAAAGTGTCGAAGCGCTTCATGGAAGCTAACGGCGGCCAGTTCGTCGGCGACGACCTGGTGCCGACCGACGCCGCCGACTTCTCGTCGTATCTTCTGAAGATCCGCGACGCCAAGCCCGACCTCGTGGTGATCAATCTCGCCGGCAACCAGATCACCAACTTTCTCAAGCAGTATGCCGAGTTCGGTCTGACCTTCCCGGTCGGCGGCTTCGGCTTCGACACGGCGCTGGCCTGGGCGGCCGGCAAGGGCAACTTCGTCGGCACCTGGCCGGTGGTGTGGCATCACCTCATCAACACGCCCGGAACCAAGGCGTTCGTCGGCGCCTTCACCAAGAAGTACGGCAAGCCACCGGAGAACCAGGCGTGGGGCGACTACATCGCCATGAAGATCGTGGCGCAGACCATCAACGACCTGAAGTCGCTGGACTCGCCGAAGTTCATCGAGCACCTCGAGAAGGGCGCCAAGTTCGATCTGCTCAAGACGCGCGAGGGCTACTTCCGCGCCTCCGATCACCAGCTCATGCACGAGATGTACACGGTGACGGCGCTACCCGCCGACAAGGTGAAGAACCAGTGGGACATCTTTACCTCGGGTGATCCGGTGCCGGGTCCGGACGAGAGCCTCGAGGTGATCGCCGCGACCAAGGAAGAAAATAGCTGCACCTTCCCGGCCTGATCCCAGAACCGGCATTGCCGGGCGGACCTGATCCGCCCGGCGGTTGTTCCCGCCGCCTGCGCCAGGCGCGGCGCACATCCGTTCACCGCATCGAGCGAGGGCTCACTCGTGTCCGCCATGCTTCTGATGCAGCAGATCCTCAACGGGCTGCTCGACGGCGTGTACTATCTTTTGATCGCGCTCGGGCTGTCGCTGATTTTTTCGCTGGGCGGCATCGTCAATCTGGCGCACGGCGCGTTCTTCGCCATCGGCGCCTACCTGACGCTGGTGATCTCGCCCTATCTCGGCTTCGGCGGGGCGCTGGTATTGTCGCCGGTGCTGGTGGCGCTCCTGGGCATCCTGATCGAGCGCACGCTGTTTCGGCGGTTCTACCGCTCCGATCCCATCCTGTCGCTGCTGTTGACGTTCGGCCTCGCCATGGTGGCCGAGCAGGCGCTGCGCATGATCTTTGGCGCGCCGCCATTGTCCTATTCGATCCCGCAGGCGCTGCGCGGGCAGGTGGTGATCGGCAACTTCATCTATTCGTTCTACCGCGTGGTGCTGATCGGCATCGCGGTGGCCTGCGTCGCCGGGCTATGGTTCCTGTTGCAGAAAACACCGTTCGGCCGCGTGGTGCGCGCCGGGGTGCAGAACCCGGACATGGTCGGCGCGCTCGGCATCTCGTTGCAGCCCTACATGGCTGCGGTGGCCGCGCTCGGCATCGGCTTGGCGGGGCTCGCCGGCGTGCTGCTGGCGCCGATCTACGCCGTGCATCCGGCGATGGGCAACGAGATCATCACGCCGGCCTTCGTCGTGGTGGTGATCGGCGGGCTCGGCTCGTTCTGGGGCGTGGTGGTGGCGGCGCTGCTGGTCGGGCTGGTCAAGGGGGTGATGGTCGGCATCGGCTATTCGGCGGCGTCCACCGCCGCGATCTACTTTCTGATGCTGCTCGTGCTGCTGGTGCGGCCGCGCGGCCTGTTCGGCGAACGCATGACGCGGCTGGAGCAATAGACCATGCGCCGGTCCGTTCCCGCTCCGCTCGTCGCGGCCGCCGTCAGTCTCCTGGTACTGCCGCCGGTGCTGCTCGCGCTCGGGCTGACCATGACCTCGGCGACCGAGGTGGTGGTGTTCGCGCTGGCCTGCATGGCGCTCAACATTCTGGTCGGCACCACCGGCCTCGTCTCCTTCGGCCATGGCGCGTGGTTCGGTCTCGGCGCCTACGCGGCCGGGCTGTTGCAGCGCGACCTGATGCCAGGGTCGTTCGTCGGGCCGGTGATCCTTGGCATCGTCGTCGTCGCAGTGCTGGCGGTGCCGTTCGGCTACCTGTTCCTGCGCCGGCGCGGCGTCTATTTCGCGCTGCTGACGCTGGCGCTGTCGGCGATGCTCTATGTCGTCGCGTTCCGCTGGACCGAGGTGACCGGCGGCGAGAACGGGCTTGGCGGCATCACGCGCCCGACCGTGTTCGGCATCGATTTCGAGTCCTCGACCGCCTACTACTGGCTGGTCGCGGCCATCGCCTTCGCCGTGCTGGTGGTGCTGTGGCGCTTCCACAATTCCACCGTCGGTTCGGTGCTGGTGGCGATCCGCGAGAACGAACAGCGCGCGCGCTTTCTCGGCTATCCGGTCAACCGCTACAAGCTCGCCGCCTTCGTGCTGTCGGCGGCGATCACCGCGCTCGCCGGCATTCTGCTGCTCTACAAGAACCGCATGACCTCGGCCGATCCGATCAGCGTGACCTTCTCCGGCGAACTGTTGGCGATGGTCATCATCGGCGGCATGCGCAGCTTCATCGGCCCGGCGATCGGCGCGTTGTTCTACGTGCTGTTCCGCGAATTCCTCGGCATCTATACCGAAAACTGGCTGTTCTGGCTCGGGCTGATCTTCGTCGCCTTCGTGGTGTTCTCGCCGACCGGCCTCGTCGGCGTATGGGAGCGGCTGACCGCGCCGTTCCGCAAGAAGGTGATCGAGGACGCGGCGATGGCGGCGCGCAAGATCGAGGCGCTGCCGCTGCCGGACTTTTTGCGCCCGACCGCGCATGTCGATGGTGCGGTGCTGGCGGCGCAGGACATCGTCAAGCACTTCGGCGGCATCAAGGCGGTGCAGGGCGTCGATATCGCGGTCGCCGACCGCACGCTGCATGCGCTGATCGGGCCGAACGGCGCGGGCAAGACCACCGCCTTCAACCTGATGTCCGGCCTGTTTCCGCCCGACTCCGGCAAGGTCGAACTGCTCGGCCAGCCGATCGCCGGCCGCACGCCGGAAACGATTGCCAGCGCCGGCATCGGCCGTTCGTTCCAGATCACCAACCTGTTTCCGACGCTGAGCGTCAACGAGAACATCCGTCTCGCGGTGCAGGGCCGTCACCCGCGCCGCTTCGATCCGTGGACCAATGCACTGTCTATCGCTGACATCAACCGCGAGACCGATGCGGTGATCCGCTATCTCGGCCTCGCCGGCATCGAGCGCGCGGAAGCTGGCGCCCTGTCCTATGGTGGGCAGCGGCTTTTGGACATGGGGGTGGCGCTGGCGACCGCGCCACGCGTGCTGCTGCTCGACGAGCCCTTGGCGGGCCTGGCCGCGGCGGAGCGCGAGCGCATCGGCGCCATCATCAAGCGCATTTCCACGGACCTGCCGGTGCTGCTGGTCGAGCACGACATCGACCGCGTGTTCCAGTTGGCTGACCGCGTCACGGTGATGAACGAGGGCCGCGTCCTGCTCGACGGCACGGTGGAGGATGCGCGCGGCAGCGCCAAGGTGCAGGAGGTCTATATCGGCTCCGGTGCCGCCGCGATCGCCGCGCGCCCGCGCGAGGCGTCGGCGCGGGCGGAGCCGCTGCTGGAGGTGGCGGGCGTCGATACATTCTACGGCAAGAGCCATATCCTCAACGATGTGAGCTTCACGCTGCACCGAAACGAGATCATCGCGCTGCTCGGCCGCAACGGCGCCGGCAAATCGACGCTGCTCAAGACCCTGATCGGCATCGCGCCGCCGGCCAACGGATCGATCAAGCTCGCCGGCCACGAACTGGCCGGGCGGCCGTCGGCCGAATGCGCGCGGCTCGGCATCGGCTATGTGCCGCAAGGGCGCGGCCTGTTTGCCGGTATGAGTGTCGAGCAGAACCTCGAACTGGGCGGCCTCAAGCGCCAGACCGGTCATGGCGTGCACTGGACGCGCGAGCGCGTCTACGAGTATTTCCCGCGCATTCGCGAGCGACTCGACAGCCCGGCCGATTATCTCTCCGGCGGCGAGCAGCAGATGGTGGCGGTGGCGCGTGCGTTGTCGGGCGACGTGCGCGTATTGTTGCTCGACGAGCCGTTCGAGGGACTGGCGCCGGCGGTGGTCGAGCAACTGTTCGAGACCTTCGACCGATTGCGCAAGGAAGTGGCGATCATTATCGTCGATCATCACCTCGATCTTGCGCTGGCCTTGTCGGACACCACCGTCGCGCTGGAGCGCGGCCGGGTGATCCATCGTGGGCCGTCGCGCGCCTTGCGTGACGACCTCGACCTGCGCCGCAAGGTGCTGTGGCTGTAGTGTGGAAACAGAAATCATGTCGGAACAGCAAAGCGTCGCCATCGTCGGAGCGGGCCTGATCGGCTGCGCCTGGGCCACCATCTTCGCGCGCGCTGGATGGCAGGTACGGCTGACCGACCCGCACGCCCCGACACTGGACGCCGCGCCGGCGCGCATCAAAGGCGAGCTTGCGGCGCTTGCCCGCCATGGCCTCGCAAGCGATATCGAAGCGGCGGCGGCGCGCGTCACGGTGGCGAAAGATGTCGCCGAAGCGGTCGCCGGCGTCGCCTTCGTGCAGGAGAACGGCCCGGAAAAGGTCGAGGACAAGCGCGCAATCTTCACCGAACTCGACCGCCTCGCGCCGCCTGATGCCATTCTTGCCTCGTCCACCTCGGCCATCGTCGCCTCGCGTTTTACCGAGGAGTTGCCCGGCCGGGCACGCTGCCTGGTCGGCCATCCGGTTAACCCGCCGCACCTCATCCCGCTGGTCGAACTGTGCGGTGCGCCGTGGACGGCGCCGGAGACCATCGCCCGCGCGCGCGAGGTTTATCGCGGGATCGGGCAGGTGCCGGTGACGATCAACCGCGAGATCAATGGCTTTGTGCTCAACCGCCTGCAAGGCGCGCTGCTGGCGGAAGCCTTTCGCCTCGTCGGCGAGGGCTATGTCTCGGCGGAAGACCTGGACCACACCGTGAAAGATGGTCTTGGCATGCGCTGGTCGTTCCTCGGTCCGTTCGAGACCATCGAGCTCAATGCGCCGGGCGGCATCGCCGACTACTGCGCGCGCTACACTGGTTTCTACAAAGAGTTGGCGGCGTCGGCCGCCGGCCCGGAGGTCTATCAAAACCCCAACGCCGACCGCGTCATCGCGGCCTGGCCGCACGAGGCTGCGCCCAGGCGGCTCGATGCGCGCACGCAGTGGCGCAACGAGCGCCTCGCCGCGCTCGCCGCCTACAAGCGGCAGGCCGCGGGCGAGCCGTAACTCTCGCCTCAATTGCCCACCAGGAAAGAAAGTCATGAGCCGTAAAGTCATCATCACCTGCGCCGTGACCGGTGCCATCCATACGCCGTCGATGTCGAAGGCGCTGCCGGTGACGCCCGAGGAAATCGCCGACGCCGCCATCGGCGCCGCGGAAGCGGGCGCGGCCATCGTGCACCTGCACGCGCGCAACCCGAAAACCGGCCAGCCCGACCAGACGCCGGAAGCGTTCGCGCCGTTCCTGAAGGTCATCAAGCAGCGCTCCAACTGCGTCATCAACCTGACCACCGGCGGTTCGCCGACGATGCGCGTCGAGGAGCGGGTGCGGCCGGCCGCCGTGTTCAAGCCGGAGGTTGCCTCCCTCAACATGGGATCGATGAACTTTGGCTTGTTCGGCATGCTCAATCGCTTCAAGGAGTTCGAGCACGAGTGGGAACGCAAGCACCTCGAGAACAAGGACATCGTGTTCCGCAATACCTTTCAGGACATCGAGTTCGTATTGCGCACGCTGTCGGAATCCGGCACCCGCTTCGAGTTCGAGTGCTACGACACCGCCCATCTACACAACCTGAACTATTTCCTGATGGAAGGGCTGGTGAAGCCACCGTTGTTCGTGCAGACCGTGTTCGGCCTGCAAGGCGGCATCGGCGCCCACCCCGACGAGGTGATGCACATGAAGCGCACCGCCGACCGGCTGTTCGGTGACAAATATCGCTGGTCGGTGCTGGGGGCGGGGCGCAACCAGTTGCCGATCGCGGCGATGGCCGCAGCCATGGGCGGCAATGTTCGTGTCGGGCTCGAGGATTCGCTGTGGGGCGGCCCCGGACGGCTCGCCCAATCCAATGCCGAGCAGGTGCTGGCGGTGCGCAAGATCATCGAGGGGCTTGGCCTCGAGGTCGCCACCCCCGACGAGGCCCGCGAAATCCTTCACCTCAAGGGCGGCGACACCTTGCCTGTCTAGCGGCCGCTCCTCCCGGCCGGGCGTTAACGGTCATCGTCTCAACGGATTGTGACCGGCGACGATTCTCTATAGAGCAGGGCGGACGGCGGTTCTCTGATAGAAAAGCCGCCTCCGCACGGGGGATTGAACGCCGGCCCCTCCCTTTGCGTGGCTCACGAGGGAAACGCCCCGGATGGTTGCGCTCGTCCGCATCGCGCTTAGCCGGCCCTATACCTTTGCCGTGCTGGCGCTGCTTCTGTTGATCGTCGGGCCGCTCGCCGCGCTGCGCACGCCGACCGATATTTTCCCGGACATCCGCATCCCGGTGATCGGCGTGGTGTGGCGCTACACGGGGCTGCCCGCCGACAAGATGGCCGGGCGCATCACCACGCAGTTTCAGCGCGCGCTCACCACCACGGTGAACGACATCGAGCATATCGTCGCCAACTCCTATGCCGGCGTGTCGATCACCAAGATTTTCTTCCAGCCCAACGTCGATATCCGCACCGCCAACGCGCAGGTCACGGCCATCGCCCAGACCATGCTGAGCCAGTTGCCGCCGGGTGCGAACCCGCCGCTGATCCTCAACTACAGCGCCTCGACGGTGCCGATCTTGCAGCTTGCGCTGTCCGGCGAGGGGCTGACCGAGCAGAACCTCGCCGATCTCGGCATCAACCAGCTGCGCACGCCGCTGGTCACGGTGCCGGGGGCGGCGATCCCCTATCCCTACGGCGGTAAGCAGCGCCAGATCCAGATCGATATCGATCCGGCGGCGTTGCAGGCGCGCGGGCTTGCCGCGCAGGACGTCGCCACCGCGCTGGCGGCGCAAAACCTCATCACGCCGGTCGGCACCCAGAAGATCGGCACCTTTGAATACACCGTCAACCTCAACACCTCGCCGGAACGCATCCAGGGCCTGAGCGACCTGCCGATCAAGACCGTCAACGGCGCGATGGTCTATATCCGCGACGTTGCCACGGTGCGCGACGGCAATCCGCCGCAGACCAACATCGTGCATGTGGATGGCAACCGCTCGGTGCTGATGATGGTGCTGAAGGCAGGCTCCGCCTCGACGCTCGACATCATCGCCGGCATCAAGCGCAAGGTCGAGGAGGTGCGCGACACGCTGCCCGAAACTTTGCGGATCGCCTTTGTCGGCGACCAGTCGGCCTTCGTGCGCGCCGCCATCACCGGCGTCGCGGTCGAGGGCGCCATTGCCGCGGTGCTGACCAGCCTGATGATCCTGCTGTTTCTCGGGAGCTGGCGCTCGACCGTGATCATCGCCATCTCGATTCCGCTGTCGGTGCTCGGCTCCATCGTCATGCTGTGGCTGATCGGCGAGACGCTCAACATCATGACGCTGGGCGGGCTGGCGCTCGCCGTCGGCATTCTGGTCGATGACGCCACCGTCACCATCGAGAACATCAACTGGCACCTGGAGCAGGGCAAGGAGGTCGAACCGGCGATCATGGACGGCGCGCGGCAGATCGTGACGCCGGCCTTCGTGTCGATGCTGTGCATCTGCATCGTGTTCGTGCCGATGTTCTTCCTCGAAGGGGTGGCGCGCTTCCTGTTCGTGCCGATGGCGGAAGCGGTGATGTTCGCCATGCTGTGGTCGTTCATCCTGTCGCGCACGCTGGTGCCGACCATGGCCAAGTATCTGCTGCATCCGCACACCGGTGATGAGCCGGCGTCGCGCTCGCGCAACCCGCTGGTTGTCTTCCAGCGCGCCTTCGAGGCCGCCTTCGCCCGCGTGCGCAACGGCTATCGCGATACGCTGGCGCTGGCGCTGCACCATCGCGGCGCTTTCGTCGCCGGCTTCATCTTGCTGGTCGGCGGTTCGTTCCTGCTCGCGCCGTATCTCGGCCGCAACTTCTTTCCCTCGGTCGATACCGGGCAGATCCTGATGCACGTGCGCACCCAGGTCGGCACCCGCGTCGAGGAAACCGCGCGCCAGTTCGCCGCGATCCAGGCGGCGATCCGCACCATCATCCCGCCGGATCAGATCGATACCATGACCGACAATATCGGCATGCCGATCTCCGGCATCAACCTGACCTACAACAACACCGGCGTGATCGGCTCGCAGGACGGCGACATCCAGATCAAGCTCAAGGGCAGCCATCCGCCGACCGAGGAGGTGGTACGCGAACTGCGCGAGAAGCTGCCATGGCAGTTTCCCGGTGTGACCTTTGCGTTCCTGCCGGCCGATATCGTCAGCCAGATCCTCAATTTCGGCGCGCCTGCTCCCATCGACCTGCAAATCCGCGGCGCCAATCTCGACGCCAACTTCGCTTACGCCAATCAACTGTTGCGGCGCATCCGTAAAATTCCCGGCGTCGCCGATGCGCGCATCCAGCAGTCCAACCGCGCGCCGGCGCTCGACGTCGATGTCGATCGCACCCGCGCCAAGTATGTCGGCCTGACCGAGCGCGACGTCACCAACAGCATGGTGGTGAACCTCGCCGGCTCCTCGCAGGTGGCGCCGACATTCTGGCTCGATCCCAACACCAGCGTGTCCTACGCCGTGGTGATGCAGACGCCGCAATACAAGCTCGATTCACTCGCCAGCCTCAAGGCGCTGCCGATCACCGGTGCTGCGGCCGAAAGCCTGCCGATCCTCGGCGGCGTGGCCAGCATCACTCGCTCCAGCGGCAACGCCGTGGTGTCGCAATACAACATCGAGCCGATGGTGCAGATTTTCGCCACCCCACAGGGCCGCGACCTCGGCGCGATCGCAACCGACATCCAGACCGTGCTGGCGGAAACCGCCAAGGACGTGCCGAAAGGCTCGTCGGTCAAGCTGCTCGGCCAGGTCGAGACCATGAACAGCGCGTTCGCCGGGCTGTTGTTCGGGCTGATCGGCGCCATCGTGCTGGTCTATCTGTTGATCGTCGTCAACTTCCAGTCGTGGTCGGACCCGTTCGTCATCATCACCGCGCTGCCGGCGGCGCTGGCCGGCATCGTCTGGATGCTGTTTTCGACCGGGACCACGTTGTCGGTGCCGGCGCTGACCGGAGCGATCATGTGCATGGGGGTGGCGACCGCCAACAGCGTGTTGGTGATCGCGTTCGCGCGCGAGCACTATGAGGCGACCGGCGACGCGGTGGCGGCCGCGCTCGAAGCCGGCTTCGTCCGCTTCCGCCCGGTGCTGATGACGGCGCTGGCGATGATCATCGGCATGACGCCGATGGCGCTCGGGCTGGGCGAGGGCGGTGAGCAGAACGCGCCGCTCGGTCGCGCGGTGGTCGGCGGGCTGATTTTTGCCACCGTCGCCACCTTGATGTTCGTGCCGGTTGTGTTCAGCATGGTCCACAGGGAACGGCGCGCCCCCGGCGCGGCCCGATTGGAGACGTCCCATGCCCACTGATCGCGGCTCGCCGGCGTTGCGCTGGAAGCTCGGCGTATTCGGCCTGATCGCCGCCGGGGCCGCGGTCGTGGTGGTCGTCACCGGCATCACCGCGCGCGAGGAGACCAAGGCGAAGCTGCAGGATTGGGCCGAGACGCAGGCCGTGCCGGCGGTCGCGGTGGTCCGGCCGCAGGCCAAGGCGGTCGATGCCGTGCTCGAACTGCCGGGGCGGCTGGAAGCCTATTCGCGCGCCGCGATCTATGCCCGCGTCAGCGGCTATCTCAAGAGCTGGAAGGTCGATATCGGCGCCACCGTCGTCGCCGGCGAGGTGCTGGCCGAGATCGATGCGCCGGACCTCGACCAGCAGCTCAACCAGGCCCGTGCCGATCTCATGAGCGCCAAGGCCAGCGCCACGCTGTCGGAAGCGACGTTGAACCGGCGCAAGGCGCTTCTCAGCGCCAACTTCGTCTCGATGCAGGAGATCGACGAGCGCACCGCCGACCTTGCCAACAAACGCGCCGCCGTCAATGCGCAGCAGGCCAACGTCGATCGCCTCGAAGCGCTCGCCGGCTACAAGACCATCACCGCGCCGTTCGCCGGGGTGGTGACGGCGCGCAACACCGATATCGGCGCGCTGATCAGCGGCGGCGGCAGCGCCGGCCCGCCGATGTTCGTGATCGCCGACGTCAGCAAGCTGCGCGTTTACGTCGATGTGCCGCAGAGCTACGTGCCGGCGATCCGGATTGGCGCCGCGGCGGCGATCGTCGCCCCGGACTATCCTGACCGCACGTTCTCGGCGGTGGTGGAATCCTCCTCGCAGTCGGTCGATGTGGCGTCCGGCACCACGCGGATGCAACTCAAGCTCGATAACGCCAGGCGCGAACTGATGCCCGGCGGCTATGCCAGCGTCCGCCTGACGCTGGCCGGCGAAGCGGTGCCGCTGCACATTCCGGCGTCCGCACTGATCTTCGACCAGCACGGCCTGCGCGTCGCCACCGTGGCTGACGGCGACCGCGTTCGGTTCAAGACCATCCGCATCGCGCGCGATCTCGGCCGCGAGATCGTGGTCGGCAGCGGGCTTGGTGCCGACGACCGGATCATCGTCGCGCCGCCGGATGGCATTGCCGAGGGCGACCAGGTTCGCGTCGTCGGCGGGCCGGGCAACGGCAAGCCGGCCGTGCCGGCGACGGCGCAGGCGCAGGACGGCAAGGGCTGACACGGGTGGGCGGATCAACGGACAACGGGGCGGGTCGCGGCCTGCGCAAGGGGCTGACGAGCTACGGCGACGCCGGGTTCTCGCTGTTTCTGCGCAAGGCGTTCATCAAGGCGGCGGGCTATTCCGACGACGCGCTGGAGCGCCCCATCGTCGGCATCACCAATACCGGCAGCGACTACAACCCCTGCCATGGCAACGCAGCCGTGCTGATCGAGGCCGTCAAGCGTGGCATCATGCTGGCCGGCGGGCTGCCGATGGTGTTTCCGACCATCTCCATTGCCGAGAGCTTTTCGCATCCGACCTCGATGTACTTGCGCAACCTGATGGCGATGGAAACCGAGGAGATGATCCGCGCCCAGCCGATGGACGCGGTGGTGGTGATCGGCGGCTGCGACAAGAACCTGCCGGCGCAGGTGATGGCGGCGGCGAGCGTCGACTTGCCGACGGTGGTGCTGCCGACCGGGCCGATGGTGGTCGGCCATCACAAGGGCGAAGTGCTTGGCGCCTGCACCGATTGCCGCCGGTTCTGGGCCGCGCATCGCGCAGGCACTGTCGATGCCGACGAGATCGAGGCGATCAACGCCCGCCTTGCGCCCTCGGTCGGCACCTGCATGGTGATGGGCACCGCAAGCACCATGGCCTGCATGCTGGAGGCGATGGGGCTGACGCTGCCGATGGCGGCGACGATCCCGGCGCCGCATGCCGAGCGGGTGCGGCTCGCGGAAGCCAGCGGCAAACGCGCTGCCGAGATGGCGGTAACCGGCGGCCCGCGCCCGAGCGACCTGGTGACGCCGGCAAGTTTACGCAACGCGCAGGTGGTGTTGCAGGCGATCGGCGGCTCGACCAACGGGCTCATTCACCTGACGGCGATTGCCGGGCGCACGCTGCACGCGATCGATCTCGACGCCTTCGATGCGCTCGGCCGCGAGGTTCCGGTGCTGGTCGATCTCAAACCCTCCGGCGCGCATTACATGGAGCACTTCCACCACGCCGGCGGCGTGCCGAAGCTTTTGAAGCAGCTTGGCGAGCTGATCGATGGCGACGCCATGACGGTCGCTGGCTTGCCGCTGCGCGACATCGCGGCGCGGGCGGAGGACGTGCCGGGGCAGGAGGTGATCCGGCCGCGCGATCAGCCGATCAAGGCTGGCGGCGGGCTTGCGGTGCTGCGCGGCAACCTCGCGCCGCACGGCGCGGTGATCAAGCACGCCGCCGCGAGCGCGCGGCTGTTGCAGCATGAGGGACGGGCGGTGGTGTTCGAGTCGGTCGAGGACCTGACGCGGCGCATTGACGATCCGGCGCTCGACGTTGCGCCTGACGACGTGCTGGTGCTGCGCAATGCCGGCCCGCGCGGCGCGCCCGGCATGCCCGAGGCCGGCTACCTGCCGATCCCGAAAAAGCTCGCCGCGCAAGGCGTCAAGGACATGGTGCGGATATCCGATGCGCGCATGAGCGGCACCGCGTTCGGCACCATCGTTCTGCACATCGCCCCTGAGGCCGCGGTCGGCGGGCCGCTGACGCTGGTGGCGAACGGCGACCGCATCCGGCTCGACCTCGCGCGCCGTCGGATCGACGTGCTGGTGGACGATGCCGAACTGGAGCGTCGCCGCAAGGCGTGGCGCGCGCCGCCGGCGCCCGAGGGCGCGAGGCGCGGCTACGCCTGGCTGTTGCAGGAAACGATCACGCAGGCCGACGAGGGTTGCGACTTCGACTTCATGCGGCGCGGGGGGCGGGACGGGGAGAAGTAGCCATTCGGCAGAAAGCAACGTGTCCCGGACGCGGGTGCAGCGTGAAACGCTGCGCCGCAGAGCCGGGACCGTTGCAGGCACCCCGTTCGTGACGATCCCGGATCAGCGACGCGGCATGTCATGCCGCATCGCGTCCGGGATGCAGAGGCGGTTTGACCAGTCTCAATACGTCGCGCGGCCGCCGGAAATGTCGAACACCGCCCCGGTGGTGAAGGCGCATTCCTCGGACGCCATCCACGCTACCATCGCCGCCAGCTCCTCGACCTTGACGAAGCGCCCGCGCGGGATTTTCGACAGCATGAAGTCGATGTGCTGTTGCGTCATCTGGTCGAAGATCGCGGTTTTCGCCGCCGCCGGCGTCACCGTGTTGACGCTGATGTCGTAGCCCGCCAGTTCCTTGCCGAGCGATTTGGTCAGCGCGATCAGTCCGGCCTTGGAGGCCGAGTAGTGCGCGGCGTTGGGGTTGCCTTCCTTGCCGGCGATCGAGGCGATGTTGACGATGCGGCCGTAGTTCTGGGCGATCATGCCGGGCACGATCGCCCGGCAGCAGATGAACGGCCCGTCGAGGTTGATGCGCAGCACTTTGCGCCATTCGGCGAGGTCGGTGTCCCACACCGTCTTGTTGACGCCGGCGATACCGGCATTGTTGACCAGGATGTCGATGCGGCCGAGCGCCGTGAGCGTGGTGTCGCGCGCCCGCGCCACGGCGTCCGGATCGGTGACGTCGACGCCGAGCGCGATGACGCCGGCGCCGATCTCGCTGGCGGTGTTGTCGGCCAGCGCGCGGTCGTGGTCCCAGATCGCGACCTTGGCGCCGGAGGCGACGAAGCGCTCGGTGATGGCGCGGCCGAACCCTTGCGCGCCGCCGGTGACGACGGCCACGCGCCCGCTGAGATCGATCTTGTTCATGGTCGCGACCCTTTCTCCTACCGTCATGCCCGGACTTGATCCGGGCATCCATCTTCTTGAAAAAGGATGGATTGCCGGGTCAAGCCCGGCAATGACGATCCAATGAGATCATAACGTCCAGCCGCCATCGATGATGTGGGCGACGCCGGTGGTGAAGGAACTCTCGTCACTGGCGAGGTAGACGGCAAGCGCCGCGATTTCCTCCGCGGTGCCGAGCCGCCCCATCGGCTGGCGGCTGACGAACATCTCGCGCCCGCCGCTGCCGAGCGCCGCGGCGCGGCCGAGCATCGACGGCGTTTCGATGGTGCCGGGGCAGATTGCGTTGCAGCGGATGCCCTTGCCGACGAAATCGGCGGCGACGGCGCGCGTCAGTCCGGCAACGGCGGCCTTGGTGGCGCCGTAGACGTAGCGGTTGGGCGCCGCCTTGAACACGCCGGCGGCGGAGGCGATATTGATGATCGAGCCCTTGCCCGCCGCCAGCATGCCGGGCAGGAAGGCCCGCATCGTGCGGTGCATCGATTTGACGTTGAGGTCGAAGGAAAAGTCCCAGTCATCCTCCGAGCAGTCGAGAATCGTGCCGTGGTGGACGAAGCCGGCGGCGTTGAGCAGCACCTCGACCGGGCCGGTACGTGCCGCTATGGCGGCGACCGCGGCGCTGTCGCGCGCATCGAGCCGCGCCACCTCGGCAACGCCCTGCTGCTTCAACTCGGCGAGGCTTTTGTCGTCGATGTCGGTGGCGATGACATGCGCGCCCTCGCGCGCGAACGCAATCGCCGAAGCGCGGCCGATGCCGGCCGCCGCGGCCGTGACGAAGGCGCGCTTGCCCTTCAGCCTGTCGGTCATGATGTCCCCTGTTATGCTAGTGATTGTGCCGCGCCACGCCGACGGTGCCGGCGATGTCGCGGTAGCGGGTGGCCAGTTCGATGCAGCCGCCGGTCGCATGCTGGCCGACGGTGTTGCGGTAGATTTCCTGCCACGGCGTCTGGTGCGCGGGGTAGGGGAAGCCGCCCTTGGCGGCGAGGTCGGCGCGGCGCTGTTTCAACTCCTCGTCGGAGATCATGATGTTGGCTTCGCCGGTATTGAGGTCGATGCGCACGCGGTCGCCGGTCTTGAGCAGCGCCAGCCCGCCGTCGGCCGCCGCCTCGGGCGAAGCGTTGAGGATCGAGGGCGAGCCGGAGGTGCCGGACTGCCGGCCGTCGCCGATGCACGGCAGCGACAAAATCCCGCGTTTGATCAGCGCCGCCGGCGGCTGCATGTTCACCACCTCGGCGCCGCCGGGATAGCCGATCGGCCCGACGCCGCGGATGAACAGCATGCAGCGCTCGTCGATGGCGAGCGCCGGGTCGTCGATCCGCGCATGATAGTCTTCCGGGCCTTCGAACACGATGGCGCGACCCTCGAAGGCATCGGGGTCGTCGGGATTGGCGAGATAGCGGTTGCGGAATTCCTCGGAGATCACGCTGGTCTTCATGATCGCGGAATCGAACAGGTTGCCGCGTAGCACGATGAAGCCGGCATCCTTCACCGGCGTCCGCTCGTAGCTCCAGATCACGTCGTTGTCGGGTTTTGGCGCCTCGCGGCAGTTGTCGCCGATGCTGCGGCCGTTGACGGTCACGGCATCCTCGTGAATGTGCTTGTGCCGCATCAGCTCGGCCACCACCGCCGGCACGCCGCCGGCGCGATGGAATTCCTCGCCGAGGTAAAGACCGGCCGGCTGCATGTTGACCAGGAGCGGAATATGATGGCCGTAGGTCTGCCAGTCGTCGATCGAGAGCTCGACGCCGATATGGCGGGCCAGCGCGTTGATATGGATCGGCGCGTTGGTCGAGCCGCCGATGGCCGAATTGACGACGATGGCGTTCTCGAACGCCTTGCGGGTCATGATGTCGGAGGGTTTGAGATCCTCCCACACCATCTCCACGGCCCGCACGCCGGTCTCGTAGGCGATCTGGCCGCGTTCGCGGTAGGGCGCGGGGATCGCCGAGCAGCCCGGCAGCGACATGCCGAGCGCCTCGGCCAGCGCGTTCATGGTCGAGGCGGTGCCCATGGTGTTGCAGTGACCGATCGAGGGTGCGGACGAGGCGACGATCGCCATGAACTCTTCGTAGTCGATCTCGCCGGCGGCGAGCCGCTCGCGCGACTTCCACACCACGGTGCCGGAGCCGGTGCGCTCGCCGTTGAACCAGCCGTTGAGCATCGGTCCGCCGGACAGGACGATGGCCGGCAGGTTCACGGTTGCCGCCGCCATCAGGCAGGCCGGCGTGGTCTTGTCGCAGCCGGTGGTCAGCACCACGCCGTCGAGCGGGTAGCTGAACAGCACCTCGACCAGGCTGAGATAGGCGAGGTTGCGGTCGAGCGCGGCGGTCGGCCTCTTGCCGGTCTCCTGGATCGGATGGGTCGGAAATTCCATGGCGATGCCGCCGGCGGCGCGGATGCCTTCGCGCACGCGCTTGGCGAGGTCGAGATGGTGGCGGTTGCATGGCGACAGGTCGTTGCCGGTCTGGGCGATGCCGATGATCGGCTTGCCGGATTGCAGCTCCTCCCGCGTCAGGCCGTAGTTGAGGTAGCGCTCCAGGTAGAGCGCGGTCATGCCGGGATTGTCCGGATCGTTGAACCAGGCGCTGGAGCGGAGCGGGCGCCGCTTGGCGGCGCCACCGTTATTGGCTGTTGTCATGGCATCCTCCGGTAGTCGCGCGGCGGTGCGCCACGTGGGCGGGCAGGGCGGCAGCTCGCAAGGCCAGGCCGGACGCGGCCTGCTGCCCCGAGCGGCCACTGCCGGCGCCGGTCGGGCGCGGCACATCGTAGCGCTGCGTTCACGGCAACGCTACCAAAAAACCATCCGATGTGGACCTATGGCGACTGCCGCGGCATCGAGCTCTGGCGCACCATCAGTTCGAAGCCAAGATCGACCACAGGGTGGGCCGGACGCTCGCCGGCGATCGCGGCGATCAGCATGGCAATCGCGTCGCGCCCCATCTCGTAGCGGTTGGTGCGCACGCTCGATAGCGAGGGCACTGCCGCCGCCATGAATTCGAGATCGTTGAACCCGACGATGGCGATATCGTCGGGCACTGCGATCTGCCGGCGCTGACATTCGAACAACGTGCCGAGCGCGATGTCGTCGTTGATGCAGAACACCGCGTCGATGTCCGGAGTGCGCGCCAGGAGGTCGCCGAACAGGACGCCGCCGACGCTGACCGAGGTTGGTATCGGCGTCGTCAGGATGAAGCGCGGCTCGAGCAGCGCCGCCTCCTTCATGGCCCTGCGGTAGCCTTCGAGGCGGCGCTGGACGCGCGGGTCCATCCGCGCGCCGAGAAAGCCGATCCGCTTGCGGCCTTGCGCGATAAGATGGGTGACAGCCGAGAAAGCCGCGTCGCTGTGGGAGAAACCGACCATCATGTCGACCGGCTCGGGGCCGGTCTCCATGATCTGCACGATCGGACAATCCATCGATTGCATCACCGCGCGCGAGTTCGGCGTCTGGTTGATGCCGGTGACCATCAGCCCGGCCGGGCGCTGCGCGCGGAACAGCCGCAGCAGTTTTTCTTCCTGCAACACGCTGTAGTGGGTGTTGACGAGCTGAATGGTGAAGGGGCTTCCGTCGGCGGCGTCGTAGACGCCGCGCAGCACGTCGGAGAATACGTTGTTGGTGAGCGAGGGGATCAGCACGCCGATCACCTCGGTGCGTTGCGAGGCGAGCGCGCGGGCGGCAAGGTCGGGCTCGTAGCCGAGCTTGTCGGCGGCGCTGGCAACGCGTTCGCGCTTGCCGGGCGACAACGCCTCGGGGGTGCGGAAGAAGCGCGAAGCGGTGGTCAGGCTGACGCCAGCGAGGCTTGCGACCTCCGCCAGTCTGATCTTGCCGGACTTCGTGCGTTGCCTCGCCATGCGCGGCTCATAGCATAGCCGGTGTCGCCTTTGCACTATTATTGACAGCGCTGCCAAAGGATTGCTAAGGAGGGTCGAAACGGGGACAATGATCGTAGAACGATACCGGCGCGGATGTGCCGGCCCGTGCTGAGCCGACGAGAGCAGCGACGGCGTTACGCCGTACGACGCCGCACACAATGGGAGAAAGCCTGATGGCGTCCGTCCACATCAACGACGTACGCAAGTCGTTCGGCGGCTTCGAGGTTCTGCATGGCGTGACGGTTCCGATCGAGGACGGCGCCTTCGTTGTTCTGGTCGGCCCCTCGGGATGCGGAAAATCGACCCTGCTGCGGATGCTGGCGGGGCTTGAGAACATCACCTCCGGCACCATTGCGATCGGCGACCGCATCGTCAACAACGTGCAGCCGAAAGAGCGCGACATCGCCATGGTGTTCCAGAACTACGCGCTCTATCCGCACATGACGGTGGCGCAGAACATGGGCTTCTCGCTCAAGCTGCGTGGCGCCGGCTCCGCCGACATCACCGCGCGCGTGAAGAAGGCCGCCGACATTCTCGACCTCGCCCATCTGCTCGACCGCTATCCGCGCCAGCTCTCCGGCGGCCAGCGCCAGCGCGTCGCGATGGGGCGCGCCATCGTGCGCGATCCGCAGGTGTTTTTGTTCGACGAGCCGTTGTCCAACCTCGACGCCAAGCTGCGCGTCGCCATGCGCGCCGAGATCAAGGAACTGCACCAGCGGCTGAAGACCACCACGGTCTACGTCACCCACGATCAGATCGAGGCCATGACCATGGCCGACAAGATCGTGGTGATGCACGACGGGATCGTCGAGCAGATGGGGTCGCCGCTTGAGCTTTACGACCAGCCGGCCAACCGTTTCGTTGCCGGCTTCATCGGCTCGCCGGCGATGAACTTCATCGAGGGCGCGCTGCGCGCCAACGGTCAGCCCTATGTCGAGACCGCAAGCGGTGCCCGCCTTGCACTCGCGAGCGCGCCCACCGCGTCCGAAGGCATGCCGATCGTCTACGGCGTGCGGCCCGAGCATTTCGAACTGGGCGACGGCGGCATCGAGGCCGAGGTCGTGGTGGTCGAGCCGACCGGCTCGGAGACCCAGATCATCGCCCGGCTCGGCACGCAGGATATCATCGCCGTGTTTCGCGATCGCCACGCGATCGCCGCCGGCGACACCATCCGGCTGCGCCCGCGCGTCAGCGCGGTGCATCTGTTCGATGCCGAACACGGCCGGCGAATTTCGTAACGTCGGGCCGGCGAGGAGGGCCGGTCGTCACAGCAATTGATCACGTCATCAACGAACAACATCGAAGGGAGAAAACAACCGATGACCAGTTTCACACCAGACCGCCGTTCGCTGCTCAAGGGGGGCGCGGCAACAGCGGCCGCGGTCGCCACGATGTCAGCCGATCAACTGCTCGGCTTCGCCAAGGCCTGGGCGCAGAGTTCGCCGTTCAAGCCGGAATCCGGCGCCAAGATCAACCTGCTGCGCTGGAAGCGCTTCGTCGAGGCCGAGGACGTGGCCTTCATGAAGATGATCGAGGCGTTCCAGAAGGCGACCGGCGTACAGGTCAACGTCTCCAACGAATCCTATGACGACATCCAGCCCAAGGCATCGGTTGCCGCCAACACCGGCCAGGGCCTCGACATGGTGTGGGGGCTGTATTCGCTGCCGTTCCTGTTTCCCAGCAAGTGCCTCGACGTCTCCGACGTTGCAAAATACCTCGGCGACAAATACGGCGGCTGGACGAAGTCGGCGGAAGCGTTCGGCAAGCTCGGCGACAAGTGGATCGGCATTCCGATCGCCACCACCGGCGCGCTGGTCGCCTATCGCAAGAGCGCGGTGGAGAAGGCCGGCTTCAAGGAATTTCCCAAGGACCTCGCCGGCTTCTCCGAGCTGGTCAAGGGCATGCACAAGAACGGCACCCCGGCCGGCATGGCGCTCGGCCATGCCTCGGGCGACGCCAACACCTGGCTGCACTGGGCGCTGTGGGCCCACGGCGGTTACCTGATCGACAAGGACAACAAGGTCACCATCAACTCGCCGGAGACCGCGAAGTCGCTCGAATACGTCAAGGGGCTGTACGACAACTTCATCCCCGGCACAGCGTCGTGGAACGACAGCAACAACAACAAGGCTTACATTGCCGGCCAGCTCTACCTCACGGTGAACGGCATTTCGGTCTACGTCACGGCCAAGAAGGAAAACCCCGACATGGCCAAGGACACCTTCCACGCCAATCTGCCGCTCGGCGTGGACGGCAAGCTGCGCGAACTGCATCTGGCGTTCCCGATGCTGATCTTCACCTTCAGCAAGTTCCCGAACGCCTGCAAGGCGCTGACCGCGTTTATGCTGGAGGCCGATCAGTTCAACCCGTGGGTCGAGGCCGCACAGGGCTACCTGTCGCCGTTCCTCAAGGCTTACGACGCCAACCCGATCTGGACGTCGGACCCGAAGAACGTGCTCTATCGCGACGTCGCCAAGAACGCGCTGACGCCGGCCGGCCTCGGCCAGCTCAACGAGGCCGCGGCGGCGGCGATCGCCGACTTCATCGTCGTCGATATGTACGCCAACTACTGCACGGGGCGCGAGGACCTGAAGGGCGCGATGGCCTCGGCCGAGCGTCAGGCCAAGCGCATCTACCGCTAGACGACAAGCGATGCCGGCGCGGGTTTCGCCCACGCCGGCATCGATTCACACGTTGTTTGATTCACATATGGAACGGCTGCCCGCATCGCGCGCAACCGGGGTCGCCAGAGGATGAGCACGGTCCAGACATCACTCCGAACGGCGGTCGAGGACACCTCGCTTGCGGCGCGCTGGCAGCAGTTGCGCGCCAACCGTAACTGGCAGGCGATGTGGTTCATGTTGCCGACCGCGGCGTTCCTCGTCCTGTTTCTGGCCTATCCGCTTGGGCTTGGCATCTGGATGAGCTTTACCGACGAGCGCATCGGCCGCCCTGGCATTTTCATCGGGCTTGAGAACTACG